>CERP01007953.1_pt1 | contig 23359 bp, 14 predicted proteins | sample 530801 | NCBI WGS metagenome assembly CERP01 (sample SAMEA2620991, study PRJEB7988) | marine metagenome | biome: marine biome (ENVO:00000447); feature: surface water layer (ENVO:00002042); material: "saline water (ENVO:00002010), including plankton (ENVO:xxxxxxxx)" | depth 5 m | reverse complement strand
AAGAACTAATGCTCTAGTAGCAACAGCTCTAACCTTGTTCATCTCAACAGGCGTGAGCTCCATTTTTCTTCTTATTCTACTAAACTCGCCTTGATGATGAGTTCCTATAGCTTGTATCGCTTGTTCTACTGACTCATAAACTTCTTCTGATTCTACAGCTGGACCACCTCCTCTGAGCTCATCTACATCATCTTTAAAAACCTCATCACCTAGAACATCTGAAACAGCTCTCTGTGCCGTGAATTTAAAGTATTTATTTAAATAAGCAGCTAAGGGAACATTTTTCTCAGGCTTGTAGGATTTTATTAATTGAGGTAGATATTTTGTTCCTGTGAGAGCCTCGTCTTCAATTATATCAGAATTAACAGACCAGCCTGGTAAAGCGTCCCAACCTCTTCTTTTTGTTAAGTTTCTAAACTGAGGCCTGTACATTTCAGCTATTTGAAATATAGCAGCTATTTTGTTTTCACTATTATCTTCTTCGTATATTCTTTGAACCTCGTTACTAAGCTCTTCTTGTCTTTCTGTTATAGAAAACTTTTCGTTTTGATCTACTAATTGATCTGTGTCCTCAGCGATTTTAGTTCTAGCACCATCAAATAAATCACCTTTAAAACTTCTAGACTTATTGTCTTTATTACTTTCTGCAAAACGAAGTTGTGCTGAAGTTGCTTTTTGTTTAGTTATAGATTTATTATAATCTCTTATAAAGTTAAAAACGTCTTTACCATCATTAAACTGTATCTCTCCTTTACCGTAAAGTTGAGACATTCTTCTTACACCATCACCTACGTTTTCCATAAAATCAGCGTTGTACTTTATGGTACCTTGATTTAAACCTTGTGATAACATGGTAAAGTATTCGTCTTCAAAACCAGGTGTTATTGTTGAATTTCTTGAATCATGAAGACTTAAAAGAGTTTGTTTTAACTCTTTACTAGTCATAAATTCAGACAACACATTTTGTATTTGACTATATGTTGTAAAACCTTGTTTATCAGCTAAAGTGCCTTTGAGCTGTGGAAAAACTTTAGTTAATGCTTTAATATCATAAGACATGTAAGGTAACATACTCCTGATAAAATCAGTGGGTGCGTTATCATCTCTTATACCTTGTATTTTACCTTCAGTAGCTAACTTTACAACATAATCGTTTAGACTAGCAACTATCTTAGTTATAATAGGCACACCTTGTTCATCAACCTGATCGCTAAAGTCCTGCATCATGTTATACAGTAACCTGTGTTTTATCTCGTGTCCAGCAACAGATGTATTACCAGTTCTTATAGCAGACTCAGCATTTATGATTATTTGTTTTTTACCCGCTACTGTTGTTATAAAGGCACCAGGTCTATTTTTAAGGTCATTAATTCTATCGTTTATCTGAGCTTCTGTAGGATTAGATATACCATCTTTTAATTCTAGGTATTTAATAGCAAAATTCCTATCTGTGTTTTCAATGATCATGTCGCTAACACCTTCGGCTTCAGCAAAAGCTTTTATAGCGTCATACGTTTCTTTGTTAAAGTCTTTTATAAACTCTGTTTTTTGAACAGCGTCGTAAAATCTCTTTTGTGCTTGTAAAAACCTGTTAGTAATAGGGCCAACCGCTGGTCCCTGTGTAGTACCTTCAACACCAGCCTGCTTTGCAGCTTCTTCTACTCTTTTTTGTTCTTCAGCTTCTTGCGCTAGAGCGTCTGAGTGTTTTTCAGCAACTTCGTTTAGGTTTTTTCTTGCCTCCTCTCTTTCAAAAACAGACTCCATTAAACCGTCTTTTTGAGCGTCATCTAGTTCTCTAGTAACCATCTCAGATCTAGTGTACATGTCATCTACAAGTTGCAGTTTAGCATCGTACTGTTCTTTAGTTATCTTGTTGTTATCTAGATCGTTTTTTAGGTTTGCTTTTACGTATTTGTGAAACTGGTTTAGACCTCTTACATCAATTTTACCAGTAACTCTTTGGTACGTGGCTTGTATTTCTGTGGCAGTCATAGAAGAAACACCACCTATACCTGGTAGCACAAAACCCATAACAGCTCCAGCGCCACCGCCTTGTATATAGTTTTCTTTAATGAACTCTCCAGTTGTTACATCATTAGCAAACTGCTGAAAAGTCTCTGTTAAAAATTCATCAAAAGAACCAATTGCTGCGTTTTTACCAACTTTTCCAAGAGTTTTTAACCAAGATTTATACTGGCCTTTTACTAAAGAACCCTGAACAGCCCTCAAACTAGAACCAGCTAGATCAAAACCCATTCTAGCACCAAAATACTCAGCAGCGCCGCTGACGAAACCAACACCTGCTGCGCTATCCCATATTTCGTTGTTAACATCGTTTTCTACGATGTCCATCATCATCTCAGATGTAGGGCTTACAACACCAAACTTCTTTTTAGCTAAAGCTCTTACTTGATTGTAGTAGTTTTCACCACCCATTTGAGCTGCAGGTAAAATACCAAAAGTAACAATAGCAGAGCCCATTTGAGAACCTTGTTCTAAAAGTAGATTTCCAATATAATCTAGTCTTTTACCGCTTTCAAATATATCTCTAAAATCTGCATGTTCAAAAGCAGCGTCAACTTCCATCCTTTTCAAGACCTCATCGAAGTCTTGAGCCATTAAAGATTTTCTCTTATATATTTCGTTTTGAAGCCTTTCTTTAGCCTCTCCATAAGTACCTTTTACAGTGTAACCACTTGCTTTTGGATGTATACCACCTTCTTTGTGTACTAAAAATCTTCCGTCTTCGTTAAAGTAACCAACCGTATTATCATCATAATTAAACAGCTCAGCTTCTTCTTCTAGCTTCTGAAGGTTGTAAATGTGATTTGCTGGACTGTTTACAGCTAACCCACCCTTTGTAATACCAGTACCTATACCTCTAAAACCAGAGAAAGCTCTTTGAAAGCTATTTGGAAAAGCCTTGTAAAGTCCTCTAAAAACATGCTCTATAGTACCCGTGTTACCAGAATTAGCTGCTATGTTTTGAGCCATTGGATTCATTGTACTAACAGAGCTAAAAGAAGCAGCGTTATTGTCTCTTTTTTTGTTAAGGTTATTTAACCAATTGTTTACAGTTCTGTCTTTAGATATGTTTTTAGAGCTTTTAGCGTGGTAACTACCAAGTATATCAGAATATCTATCTATAGCTACATTTAGCTCCTTATTGTTATAAAGGACATGCTTGTTTACAACAGAGTTGTAGTATTCATCTACTTCTTTAAGTTGTTCTTTAGTGAAGTCTTCAAACTCCATGCCTTCAAACTTCTTAAACCACTGTTTAAACTCTTTGTCTATTATTGACTTTTTTTCAGATTGTTTTTGTAAAAGAATGTCCTGAACATCTTTATCGTTGACTATGTAGTCAGATACAGCTTTATTGTTAAAATCCTCTATTTTAGCTTCATCATCATAGATGTTAAGCATGTCTCCTTGAGGTGTGGCTATTGTAGGGTAAAAACCTTTTAAACTATCTAATTGAGATGTTACTTGAGGTGTTTTTTGTTCAATAAAAGCATTATACTCTTCTTTTCTTTTTTTCTCAGCTTCTATTTTTCTATTATCATCAATATCAATCTTAGCCTCACCACTTCCTTGAGAAAAAGAAGTTGGTAACATGTCGTCAAAACCTTCAGATTCCATATCTATGCTGACAGGCTGCGTTAATATACCTTGTTGAGATTCAAACTCATCAACCGTATTAATAGCGTTTGAGTACTGACTCATATTTTCTAGCAAATCAGTAGGTACAGAAACATTGCTTCCAGGCGCGTTTGCTGGTATTTTATTAGACTCTAAAGCAGCTTCATCTAACATATATTCTGCTGATGATTCTACACCTTTAGGTTCATCATTAAGCCTAACGATACCAGTGCTTCCTATATAATCTTCAACAGACATGTTGTACTGCTTTGCAGCTAACTCAACTTGTTCTAAGCTGTACTGTTTTCCTTCGTATTCAAACATGTTTTTTATTTTTACCTAACAATAAATGAAGGTTGTCTACTAGTTCTACCTGGACCTTGCATTGGTGGCGCTGGTAAACCTGAGTTCATAAAGTAAGGGTCTTCGTAATTCTCTTCACCTGCGTCTAACTTCATGTTATTTATTATGTCTAAAATCTCCCTGGTATCTTCGTTTTGACCATATTGAGAAATCCATTGTTTAGCAACATATAACATATCATTTTTATCGTAAGGATCTATGTAAACAGGCTCGTCTTTATTTGATAAAATTATTCTAATAGCGCCTTTGTGATCAGCCATCTCAGCGTCATCTTCGTTTTGATCAATGTGACCTTGTGTAACAATTACAGCGTTTGTAACTCTTCCTTTTTCAAATTCTACACCAGCCAAAACGCTAATATCACCAGAATTTATTGTGTTTATGAAATCCAAAGCTCCTTGAGCTCTATCTAAACTTTGTGTAGAAGCCGTTATATTACCTTTTTCTGTTTTAATAGTGACTTTATCTTCTTCTGCGCCTTGACCTATACCGGCTTCTTTTTTCTTTTTAGCTAAGTTTAAACTTCTTTCTACAGATCTATTGTCAGTTCTGTTTTCTTCGTTTATAACAGCTTGGTAACCATTTTGAGAAGCTGTTTTCATTACGTTGACATATTGGTCAAGAACTACTTTTTTAAGCTCTTCAGGCGTGTAATCATCTGGATCAATGCCTAAACCACCTGGAACAATATGGTCATCTGTAGCTAGAGACCTTACAGAGGCTATACCACCTTGATCCATTATGTTTTGAAGCTGCATACGCACTATACTTTCTTGGCCTGCATCCATAGGTCTACCATTATTGTATAGTTGGTTATTGAGCGTTAATATAGACTGCGCTGACTTGTGGTCTTTGTAGTGCATTTTAGGTAGGTTATCCATGTTCATAGAACCATCATCACCTAAAGCTAATCTACCTGATTCACCATTAATACCTAATGTTATTTCATCTGTGGTAAGCCTCGTCATAAAATCCTTAGAATCAGCAGAAGTACCGTTTGATATAGAACCTAACTCAAAGTCTTCTAGTGTTTTCTTTTTAGTGTCGTAAAGCTTAGTTAAGTCGTTGTTAAGGTTTTGAAACTTCTGCATGATAGTATTCATGTTTTGAATAGCATCAGCATATTGTGGACTACGTGGACCAGCGGTGGCAGCTATTTGAGCGTTTCTAAAGTAATTATCTTTTTCATCCATCAAGAAATTAGTAATTTCAGGACGCATTTGCTCTGGAACTTTAGCGACATCAATGTTCTGCGGCATGTTTTCCATAAACGCAGACATACGAGCATCAGCTTGTTTTGATACCTGTTGTCTTCTTTGTTTGTTCTCCTGTGCTGCTAAATCTCCTTGAGCGATTATACTTTGACCAACAGGCTGCATAAGGTTCTTAGCCGCAAAACCAGCACCTTGTATTAAGTTAGCGTCTCCACCCATAGGTGGCATATATGATTGTTTCTTAGCCATTACTCTTTCTCGTATGTTCCTCCACCTGTTTTACCAATACCTACATCAAAAAAACCCATCATGTGTTCTCCTAGGAAATTGTCTGTACCTAGATATTCAGTCATATTTTGCAAATAACCTAAGCCTCCAGAAGCTATATTACCAAATGCATTAAACGCTTGATTGGTAGCAGCTTGTTTTTCAGCTCTAGCTTGACCAAACTCTTGTTGAGCCATACCTAGCTCTGTAGCAAACTGATTTCTTTTTAGTGCTCTAGAGTACATTTCACCTTGAAGTTCTGATTGTTGAAGTGCTTGAGCACCTTGAGCTTCTAAAGCTTGATTTTTAGATTCCTGCATACCAATACGCGCGCCAGCTTGTATAGCATTTTGACTTTGCTGATTAGCCATAGCTTGCGCAAGACCAGCGATACCGGATCCACCAGCAGCTTGGTTCATGCTATCCATTGTATTAGCTAAACCTTGATTCTGTTGGTTTGCGATAAAATCTGCTTCTTGAGTGTTTACAGTTAAATCCTCAAATACATTTTGTTGGTTTAAAGCTGGATTACTTAAATCTTGACTTAAGTATTGAGCTTTAGTTCTATTAAAATCAGCCTCTGCGTTACTAAACCTTTCTCGTCTTTCTGGACCGGTAAAGGCGTTGTGAGCTAGGTTTAAGCCCGCTGAAGCTAACAAGTAAGCTGGTGCCGCCATAGTTAATTATTCTTTAATTGTTATTGCACACTATTAACTACTGATAAATATCTCAGAGTTAACAGCAAAAAGTTCTTTATTTGTTCCACCTGTTTTAGTCATTTTTACAGATGCGTAGTAACCTATAATACCCGATGTGTTTACTTGTGAGTTTTTAGCAAAAAATATATAATCACCTGCAACAGGGACACGTTGCGTATCTTTAGTTACATGTATTTCAATATCTGATACATATATACATTTACCTATTAAATAAACCTTATCATCGTCACTAGCATCTACAAAATACACTTTATCATCACCGTATATTTGATCAGAATCACTAGGATCTCTCCAGCCTTGTAACAGTGAATTTATATTATTAGTAAACCTAATCGTCCACTCTGTTTGAGCACCGTTTAACGCTGCGTAAGAACATTCGTCTATACCTTGTACATTAAACTCACTAGTATCTAGCGTACCTGTTTGGTTACTTTGATCCCATGTACTATCTAAGCCTCTAATATAGTTGTAGTATATACCTTCTTTATTTTTCCATGTAGCTACCTCACCGTCTTGTTGATCAGTGTCTACAGCGGCTGTCCAACCTGTATCACCCTCGTAGGATAAAGTTTTAAAGTTCTTTATTCTTGAAGGCTCGTCGTTGAACAGCATGGTCACACTTGTATCGTACTGTGTACCGTAAAAATTAGACCTGTTAGTAGCGTTGTTATGGATATACAACTGTCCGTTTTTAAAAGTATAGTATTCGTTGTTTAAAGATATACCAAATTCTGGTTTATAGGTTAGTCTGGTAGCCCAACCGTCAACATTTTCTTTAAATGATAAAACCTCATTATCTACTGTGATATTGTAAGCACCTGTATCCTCATCATAAGAACCTATAATTTTTGAATCACTATGATCTTTGTAAGCATCTAGAATATAATCGCTCATACCTTTAGATGATATATCTGTTATACCATCTCTAGACAGCCTTATCACAGCACCTCTTGCTTTGTCTGTAAAGTAAGCTCTAAAACCATACGATGCAAACGATTCAGGGTTTTTAGATATACCATATTCGCCTACATAAGGCGTAGCTTGACCAAGAACCCTATTAGAAGCTGTTAATTGAGCGTTGCCATCAGCGTTGTACAAAGCATCTTTATTAGCTAACACTCTGAATATTTTATCTTCTAGAAGAACTATAAGATCCGTGTCTCTCGCGTGTAGTTTTTGTATACTACCGTAAATGGGATTTAGATCTTTAGTAATCTTATCAGCCATTGAAAACTGATTGGTATTGTTAACACTGCTAGTATTATTTATAATACCACTGTAAATCATGCTAGAGCTTTTTCTCTCTTGAGCGTACGGCTCTTCTAGCTCCGCGTTAGCTTTAACACCCTTACCTATTGTAGCCGCGTTAAAGTCGTCTCCAACTCTATCAGACTCAACACCGTTACCAAATGAGTAAGCGTTAAAGTAAGGAAAGGTTTGATAACTACCTATGTTAGCTATATCTATAGAATTAGTTGCTTCGTAGTATACATCTAGTTCAGGTCTTTTATCAGGTTCTGTTTCAAATATAGCTGGATTAGTAGAAGACAAAAGATTTTGATCTTTTATATTCTGCTCTCTCATTATAATAATACCTTTAATAGAAGATAAATTGTAGTTAGTTCCTTGCTCTGTTTCATAACTTTCGTTAAAGTTCTTATCAAGAGTGGCTATAAGTTTTATACCATCATCATTAGTGGACTCTTGAGAAGAGTAAGCAACTTGATTTGAAGAGATAATTCTATAAATATCAGATTTAGAACCATCAGCAAACAAAAACTTTATTCTAGTACCTATGTTAGATATTTTTTGAAATCTAAAATGTGTGACGCTTTGCGCTAGTTGAGTATTAGCAGAGTTAGATAAATACAACCTAAGCTTATCTGATCCATTTTCAGGCATACCAGATCCAGTTGAAGCATCTGGCTCAGAAAACTCAGATAAAGCCACGTCTATAGCAGAACCTTGAGCGCCATTAACGGTTCTTGCAAATTGAGCAAAATTATTACTTGCTTGATAAAGTGTTAATGTTTCATCTTCTATAGTATCAGATCCTGTATCCGTAAAAGCCCTGCTAGTGTTGTCATAAAACGTAGCGTTAGCTGATATCTTTACAAAAAATCTTCCTATAAATTCTTTAGCTGGAAAGTTTTGTTCTTCAAATACAATAACCTTTATTTCTTTGTCATTTGGAATTTTAGTCAACCAATCGTCTTCAGATTTTATTCCCTCTGTAAGATCAACTTGAAACAAAGAGTGTGGAATGTTTGATTCGCCTGTTCTAGGTATATTTACAGTTTCTTCAGCACCTGTTGGACCACCGTTTGCTATTTGGTATTTTTTACTTCTAGCCGTATTGTTTACGTTTACAAACTGCAGATAACCTTTGCTAGAAACACCTGAATAAAAATCAGGATTTTTAATCTGTAACGGAGCTAAGAAGGAAACTCTTTCATCACCTAAAACAAAAGGTTTTTCAGTATCATTAGGTCTGTAGTTTATACAATTAGCTCTTGCCACAGCAACTTTAACTAAACGAACATAATCAGGAGCTTCATTTGAAACTTCTAATACCTTGTATCTGTTGTTTTCTAAGACAGCATTGTTGCTGTCGTGAGCCTTTTTAAGAACTATGTGTTGACCCTCTTTAATCTTGTTTCTTTCGCTAGATGGAAAGCTTAACCAAACTGAATTATCTTCTGCTTGGTAATACCTGTCTAAAGCTAGATTGTAATAATCTTCGCTAAGGTCTTTTACATAGTATTTAAACTTAGATATACCTGTTGGAGCAGTGAAAGCGTTGAGTTTTGCTTTTAAAGCGTTTGATTTAGTAGCGTTTTTACTCGTAACCGAAACAGAACCTCCTGTTGAAGTAAATATAGGTGTTTCTCTACCATATTCGTCTAGAAAAGAAACCCCTATCTGGTACTCTCTGTTTGATTTTACAGTTTCTTCACCGTTGTAACCGGCAGCATGGTTTGTGTTTGTTTGATCACCGATTATGGTTACATCACCTTCGTCAACGTTGTAGTTTTGAACGTAGTTACCGTAAACAATTCTATTTCCAATAACCTCTTGTGCTTTAGCCTTTATTGGCACGTTGTCAAAAGATCTTAGTAGCTGACCAGAATCAACTACTCTACCAAACGTAGCAGAAGTTATATCTATAGATATAGATTGACTGGGGTTTACGTTAGGATCGTAATCAATCGTCTCTATAATAGATATATTATTTGAGTTTGAACTCTTGTATAACACTTCTATTTTATTAACGTCTTCTGGTACATTAGATGTTAAACCACTTATGGTTACTTTTCTAATGATACTTTCCATACCTATATTTTGCCCGTTTCTACTTAGGTATTCAAAAGCGCCTGTAACAAAAACAGCTTGTGTAAAAGGTGCGAATATAGAATACTCACCGTCTATGTATTTATATCTATAACTAAACCTTGGAAAATCATTTCTAAATATAGGGTCGTCTTCTATAAGTAACATTTCCCAAGCTAGACTTTCATTAGGAACACCATCAGATATAGACTCTATCACCACGGTGCCTGACGTTGCTGTAGCAGCAGGGGTGCTTTTAAAGGTACCTACGACTTCATATTGATCTCTAGTTCCATCTTCTTGCTCTTTGAACGTTGATAACCTAAATCTAGAACCAGCCGTGTCATACCATGTAATACTACCTGTCCATGTTATAGCTAATTCTCCTTGTACTGGTTTATTGTAAAAATTAGCACCAGCTGTAGTAACAGGTGTTATGCCAGTAGCGTTGCCACCTACTAAAGAAGGCACGGCTGTTGCAGCGCAAGCTGTTTGAGGTCCTCTCTTTATAACCGTTATATCGTGATTTGTAAAATCTCTATCAGCATAAGCTGGTGGTGTATTTGAGGTATCATAAGTTCTATAAACCTGAGTTGTATCGCTAAGATCTGTACCAGACTGTGTGCTACCGCTTTTAAACCTGGATATGTTAATTCTTCTAGGCTCGTTGTTGTCATCTGTCCAGAAAAGTATACCGTCGATTAAGTTCACACCTGTTATAAGGTAATTCTCACTAAAATTAAGCACGCTGGTTTCTCTTACATCTACAATCACAGGTGCTGTTAGACCAGTAGATTCGTCATATTCAAGTATAGCGTCACCATCTGTAGCAGCAACAAACCAGTAGAGTTTATTGTTTAGAGTGTCTCTTACAACACCTATACATTTTGGCGAGGTTAGACCAAGTTCATCATCCCAGTTTACACTAGAAGTTTTCTTTAATTTCTTGGTATTACCTACTATACTTTCAACAGCGCCAACATCAGATCCTTCAGAGTCGCTTACCTGTATGTTTTGAGCATCTCTATATTGACCTGGGGGTACTAGTCTCTCATCGAGATCCTTGTTCATTTTACCCGATGTAAATACACGCTTTAACTCCGGCATGTGTTAGTGTTTTATTTGTTTAGACTTGCCGCGTAGTATTTGTGTTAACTCTTCAAGCTTGATGTTTGACAAGCGTAACTTAGCGTTTCTTTTAGCAGCAAACTTTTCTTTTTTAAATCTAGCAATAATATACTCTGGCGTGTTAACCCTTGTTGACAGTATAGCGTATGCGATATGCTTGTAAACCGCTTCTTCAACAAACTTATGTACTTTCATCTCAGCGTCTGTAGCAACAGAGTCACTGATATATTTCAATGTGACTATTCTACCTGTCATCTCTGAACCAAAGTGTATTTTAGACTTTATATCATCGATGTAAAAACTACCGTTTGCTTGAGAGTGTTGTGGGTCCATACCAAATCGAGCACCAAACGTAGCATCAAATTCAGGAGCATCGTGCTCTGCTGAGTTGTCAGATGTACCAGCTTTAAACTTAGTCCATGTTTCAGAATCAGTTGCTAAAACAAGCGCGCCGTTGCCGTCAAAAGTGTAGTCGTAATTATTGTCTTGTACTATACCTGAAGGATTAGATGTTTTAGCGGCTGGGTATATAACTCTTTCAATACCAGCATCATCTAGCCATGTGAGTTTAACGTAGTTAACGTAATCGTGCGGTAGCATCATAGTTAAAGAAGGTGGAACCTCTATTTCATAAGCCTTGTAAGACCTAATAGTATCATAACTAAGTTCTTGTAAAGCTCGATGTGCATGGAATGCAACCTCTGTTCTTTTTATTTTAGATATAATCTTGCTTTCACCAACATGCGATATAACAAAGTTGTTAATGAGATCGTTTATAGATACAAACTGATAACCTCCAAAATCTGATCCAGTGTAGTAATCTTGATGTGTTCCTGTAAGTAATCCCATTTATTATTGCTTTTCTTCTTGTGTATCTCTAATTTCTTCTTGTGTAGCTAGTTGATATATACTAAGGTCTCTAACCTCAACACCACACATACCTAGTATCTTAATAACCAAGTCAGGTTCTTCTGAAGGTTCTAACTCAAAATCAACAGAACCAGTTGCCTTGTATTGAGCATTACCTAAAACTGTTTTATAGTTCCAAACAACACTTAAAGGTTTTTTGATATAGTTGATTTTAACAATATCGGTTTGATCTTTCTCATCGCCACCATAAACTATAAAACCATTAGTGTCCTTAACGTATATAGGACGCGTGTCTGTGGGTTTTGCAAGTGGAGCTTGTGATATGTATAGGTATTCGTTTTTATTTACTCTCTCAACCTCTCTGTTAGCGAATATAATAGTACCTACCCTGTATAAATCTGTGGGTAATGTAAACCTGCTTAATGACACAGAGTAAGAAAGTGTAGCTGTTTTTTCAAAGTAACTAATCTTTTCGTTAAGATTATCGAGCATGTCTGAATACTCTGTGTCGTTACCTGGTAATCTACCGAACTGATTAATGTCGTAGAAATATTGCTCAAATATATCTAATTGAGCTTGATTGGCAAAAAGGTTAAACTCTTCTGGAGTAACGTAACCCCTTTGTTCCTTGTTGAGTATCGCTAATACTCTCTGGTATACCGTATTTACGCTTATTGCCATGTTGTATATTGTTTGTTAAAAGGGTGACTATTTTATTTAATCACCCTTCTAACTGTTTATTTCAACCTTTTTTCGATGTTTTGATAAATCTCAATACCATCGTCTGTTTTAAAGAACGCAGCTAAAGCTGAATAAGGGTTTTCATCAAAAGGAACGGTCATAACTTTTCTACCGTTACTAGCCCAGTTAAATGTTCTTTGATCTGGTGCTAGCTTTAGTATATTAGCTTCCACGGCTTTTATACCAAAGTTTCTGATTTCAACGTTTTCATCATTAGCGAGTTCTATCATCAAACCTGGGTTTCTCTTAGCAAATAGTATAAGATCTCTTTTAATCTCTCTAGATGTCATCTGATTAACCTTAGAACCATATTCTACTCTTAGTATAGCTTCAGCTTGATCAACTTCCATTTGAGCAGCTAAGTTTAAAGCTTGTAGCTCGTACTCTATATACTCTAGATCATCAACAGCTTCTTTAACAGAATCAAACTCATAATAAAGAGTGTCTTTGTAAGGGTGGTACAAGGATAAAAGCTTTTGTAAAGCTTGTTTTTGCTTAGGTACAAATAGACTGCCGTTTCTAAATATAACATGTTCCATTGTTGCTGGACCTTCTTGCTCGTCTACAAAAACACTTTTTTGATTAGTAGCATATCTAAGTTCTCTTTGATATCCTTTTTCTTCATCAAACCAAAGCAATGCTCTTTTTGTGGTGTGCATAGCCGGTATAGTGAAAACAATTGGTTTTGTACTACCTTGCAGGTAATACACTCTGTCTTTAATCTCCCAACCTGTTTTAGGAGCTTTTTTTTCTTTAGTTGCCATAAAATAATAAAATAAAAAAATTAAGAATTATCCCCAGCACAAGGCCGGGGACAAATCTTTTAATTAAAACTTGAATTACGCGTTGTCTTTGAACAAGATGAAGTTGTTTGCACCTTGTACACACAAACATCTTTCAGAAAGCATGTGTACGTTCATCTCATCAATGTCGCTAGTGTAGTTACCACCAACAGAACCAGTGATCCAAGACTTCATACGACGATCGTCTGCTTCAGAAGCACGGTAACGAACGTGTAGGAATGGACGCTGGATGTTTTTACCTAAAGTTTGGTCGTAAACTGTAGATACACCTGCTGGTACAAGAACACCGTCAATATCTCCAGTCAAACCGCGAGTAGCAGCATCGTTCAAGTATTTCCAGTCAGTCTTGTAGAAGTCATAAGAACCACGACGGAAACCAGAGAAACCTAAATTTAACGCCATGTCTTCATTGTTGCTAAATACACCGTAAGATGTACCACCAGTACCGTAAGAGTTAGCACGAGCAAGCATGTTGTCGATAGCTAAAGCAGTTCCTCTATCTAAGAACATCATGTTTTCTTCAATAGCACCTTGCTTATCAAGCTCTTGCAATATAACGTCAAAATCAGCAAGACCAGTTAAACCAGTGGCATGGTTGAAATCGTGATCGTTAAACTGTAGACCTCTATCTTCAATAGCAGCAAACAAACCTTCAGTACCTCTTACATCGTGACCAGTATCAGTTGAACCGTCCGTGTCAAGGATGTTGATAGCTTGCGTAGCTTTTTGAGCTTCTACCATAGTCATTTCTAGGTAGTCTTCAAAACGAAGGCGAGTTTCGTGCTCAGACTTCAAGTACCATAAGTAACCTGACGTTCCTAGCTCAGAAGTAACTTCAACCCAACCGATTTGTGCAGTGTCAGAACCATTGATAGAGTATCTGTCTTTCATGATGATTGGAGAGTTGCTAAACTTCTGGAAACCAGCATCAATAGAACCCTGCATACCCGCGGTTCCTTTAGCAAACTCAGAACCGTAAACGAATACTGAAAGATCTGGGTTAGTTGTAGCTACGAAACTAGCTGGCCAATCTGCTTGAGTAAGTGGGTAAGCTTCTATAGAATCTGTACTTACAGATTGAACATAAGCTCTAACAGAAACCAAACCTTTAGAAACAATAATAGTTTGTCCTTGACGAATTGCGTGACCAGTAATGTTTAACGTGTGGTCAGTAACTGTGTTAGCATCAGCAACTTTAACGTCGTCATAAGCAACGTGTAAACGTCCTTGTTCTGTCCATACAACTTCATCAGAAGCCATTGGCATTTCAGCACCTACCATTCTTAAGAATGAAGATACTGATCTGTTGCCGTAACGCTCAACTTCTTTTTCGTAAACTTCTGGTAAGAATTGTTTAGCGAAGTTAAAATCGTCATCAGCGATGTTTAAATAGTTCTTATCGAACAGTGTTTTAGTCGGTGCAGGCGTTAAGCTCGCCGGAAACGCACCTTGTGGATTTTCAAAGCTCATTTTCTAATTTATTTAGAAATTATTTATTAATTTTTACACGCAGTTTCCCAGAGTCATCACCTGAAACAGCTCTTACTTTAAAACCACCTACTTGAGTTGCGGGTTCGTGTTGTCCACGTGGATCCATGTTTACATTTTTCGCACGTGCAGAACTCTCCTTCATTGCATCGGCTTTACCTTGTTGGTAAAAGTGTTCAGCTACAGCGTCTGCGTTCATCGCTGTAAATAAAGCCTTATGATAACCTTTAGCGTCGCTTATGGTATTGTCTTCTGCTAAAAACTTTTTAGTGAAATTACCTAAGCTGCTTTGGTTGTCTTTAACCTTACTAGCGTCCTTAACATTAAAACGATATCTTTTTTCACCAACGTTATATTCAAAACCTTTGAAATCTTGGTTGAAAACACTATCTGTTTTTTGAACGAAAACCTCGTTCTGCTTTTTAGCTAGAGCGGATGACTCTTTATTTTCTTTTTCATAACGGTTAAAAAATTCAACCGCTTTTTGCTGATCAGGTGTTAACTTACTACCAGCTTTTATTTCATCGTAATAATTACTCTTCATACTGTTCATGTGGCTTTTAGCCTTTTGAACTTCTTCTTTGTAAAGTAATTTTTTACGTCTAATTTCCCTATCATCATCAGCGTCTTCATCAAAAGAGTAACTGTCTTCTATAAGAAAATTAATGTCTTCATCTTCAAGATGAGGTTTAGTCATCTTGTAGTATTCTTTTATAACTTGAGTATCATCTAAAGAATCAACATCAGTGTTTAATTTAACGTAATCTTCTAAAGTACCACCTGTTTCGTTCATAAACTCAACAAGTTTCTCTATGTTTTCAGGTAATTCTATATTTACCTGTTCTTCCGATGTTACACTCTCAGGTTCTACATCATTTTTTTCAACAGTAGTTTCTTCAGCTTGTTCTTCGTCTACTACTTCTTCGAGCACCCGTACTTCGCTAGCGGGCTCTCCATCATCGCGTAAGGGCTCTTCTTTGTCGGAGCTCCGTACTTCACTGGGCTCTGCGCTTTCTGGTTGATCGGCTGGGGCATCGCCATCGCTTGGCAGTTGCACGTCCCCACTTGGCACCCGCATTCCGGTCTCTTCATTATCTTCGCTTTGTACGACATCTTCTTTATTGTTGAAATTTCTTAAATCTACCTTAATGACACCATCATCATCAACTTTGTTTTGAACCTTTTCTTCTTGGCTCACAGTGTTTTCTTCTTGCATGTTAAAATAAAATATTAAAGGATACTATAATTTATATTACCTAGGTTCAAAATAACCTAATCCAAAATTACCGGTAAGAGTGTCATTACCAGATGATTCAAAATCTTTTGGTGGTTTATTGTTTTTTCTTTGGTCAATTAACTCACTCTGTTGAGAAGCTTGAATTTTGGTTCTTTCGTCTTTTCTGTCCTCTTTTTCTTTGTCTTTTGTCTTTTGAGTTTCTAACTCTAGACCTCTTAACTTCATATTGTACTCAAACTCAGTAGCCATAAGCTCTTTTTTAATTTTAGCCTCAGACTGTAGCTTTTGAGTATCTAACTGAGCTTGTAGTTTAGCAAGTTGTGCTTTACCCTGTGATATAACTTGTTGTTTTTGAGCCTCTGCTTGAGCAACAGCTTGCTGTGTTTGCGCATTTGCTTGTGCTTGTGCTTGCATGTTTTTCTGAGCGATCTGCTGATCCATTTCTCTTTTCTTTCTTCTTCTCAGCTTTAACAGTTGGTTGGCTAACTTAACATTTTTAATTTCTCTAATATCTATAGCATCTTCAATATCTAATGTTTGTTGAGCTATAGCCACTTGTATATTGTTTTCTAGTAACTGTTGCTCTTCTTCATCAGGCGCTAGTTCTATAAATATACCAAAATCATGTATGTGTATGTCGTGAAGTTCACTAATAACAGCGGTGTTATGTGCGCCTATTTTGTTTATCAAGGCTTCTCTTGTAGGAGAAAACTCTATAACATCTGAAATACGAAGAGACAAGCTCTCAGCTAGTTCAGCTGTTAAGAAAAGGCTAGACTGTAAAATATGTCTAGTAGCTGTATTGGAATTAGCAGCGGCTAACTTTTGCACACCAACTAAAGCGTTTTTATCAGGTGTAGATCCATCACGAGCTTCGTTTAAACCCGTGACATCACGAATCATCTGTAAATAGTAGTTATATGTGTTTATTAAAGCGCCTATTTTTTGACCGCCTGCTCCTGAAGTTACCTCTTGAATAGGTACTTTACCTGGATTTATATCACCTTCTGATGTAAATGATCTACCTATAATACTACCTGTTTGGAAGAACATGTTAAGCGCTTCCGCTGGATTATAGTTTGTACCATTACCAAGATCTATTTCAGCTAAACCATCAGCATCGATGTATATACCATCTGGTACCATACGTGTCAACACTTGTTGTAGTTTTAAATGTGTTAGCTGTATCATATCAGCAAAACTAGTGATCCTTGATACTAGAGACTCAATACGACCTTGGTACATACGTGGAGCTACCATATTGTAGTTCATCTTGACCTTAGTATCATCGCTTTTAGGTCTCATCATGTTTTTAGAAAGTTCCCACTTTAACACTATGTCTGTGCCAAGAATAAGTGCGCCTTCGTAAACTACTTCTAATGATCTTGAAATTTTACCAAATCTTGTTTCTAAATCTTGTGGTGGGTTAAACTGATCATCTTTAAGTATAACCTTACTTGCACCACTACCTGTTTCTTTTACTTTATAAACTTCATTCATGTATGTCTTGTAGTTGAAATACAAAACTTGAGCTGTGTTTATATCTACAGTATGGTTGTTTCTAGGTGAGTTACTGTAATGTCCTCTGTCATGTATACTTTTTTTAAGTATTTCATCTAGTTGATCATTTTCTAACTCTGGAAACTGTTTTTTAAGTTCGTTTACAGGTACGTTTTTAACCTCACCTACGTAGTATATGTCATCAAAATAAGGTGACTCAGAGAAAGAATAAACCAAAGCAGCTGGATCAACATACTCTACCTTTATACCTTCAGAAGTGTTAAATGTGTTTTTAACACAGGCCATACCTAAAACCGTTAAGTCGTAGTTAAGTCTTTTTCTAACGTTTTCATACTTGTTATCTTCAAGTATTGTAGCTATAGCTTGCTCTTCCGCTATCTCTATAGACTGCTTGTAAGAAAGCTGCATGTGAAGCTCTAACTCCTCTTTGTTTTCTGGTAAACTCTGTTTTGGGTTTTCATACATACTAATACCAAAAGCTTGTTCTGCAAAATCGCTTATCTGCTTAGTTTGCATATCTCTTAGTATCGACTCCATGTATTTAGTTCTTTTTTCAATACCAAAAGGATCTTGAGAAAAAGCTTTTACATCGTACGTTCTTTCAGAGATACCGTTTACTACGATATCCACGAATTTAGGTATAATAGGTACAGGCTTCCAGTCTAGGTTTAAATAAGACAAATCGCCATTTATAGAAAGTTCATCTTTGTACTTCTGTATTGACTGTTCTCCCCTAGCGTATTGCCTTCGAGTATGAAAAGTTTCTTGGTTACTGTGAAATCTATAAACACCACCGTCCCTTTTAAACCATTCGTCCTCGATAGCTTTACCTACCTTAAGCCCATACTCTAGACTTAATTTTTCTTCATCACTAGCTACTTGGCTAGGAAAATAACTTTTTATAACTGACTCAGCCATAATTCTATATTATCTGCGATCTACTACCGCTGTTTGTGTACTTACTAAAACCAAAGTTTACACTCTTAGTTGTTCTTTCTGCAACAGGTTTATACAAATGCCTGTTACAAGCCATTATTGCTAAGCCAGAGCTAATACTAGCATCAAACTTAGTTCTCTTGTTTATATTAAACCTACTCCAATCATTTAAAGTTCGGTTCATATACATGTTACCATACTCACCATCATTAACTTGACCTACGTATGTTTCTATGTATGTCTCAATAGCAGCAGCGTGTGCTTGCTTTATATCTTCACTAGAGTTTGGTATACCACCTATCTCTTTTTCAGTTACAGATAGTTTGTTCCAAACTTTATCAGGTCTATTCATAGAGAAACCTCTATAACCTCTTTGTTTTAAGAAATACAAAAACCTAGGTTTATTGTTTTCTGCTAAAACAGGCATGCCGTAAAAAACCAAAGATTTTAGCATGTCTTCAAAAAATATCTCAGCGGTCTTTGGCCTACTAACGTATTCAAGAAAAAAAAGATTTGGAGGCGCATTTTCCATGGAATACTTTGTTAAACCGTGTAGAGCGCCGTTTGAGCCCTTACCATCAACTGTACCGCTGATATCGTAAGAATCACAACCAAAAGCACCCATGTGTTCGTTTCCAGGATATTTTACCCCATTTTTTATAATCACTCGGTTTTGCAGTTGTTTATCTGGTACCCAAGAAATCATAAACCTACCTTTTGGATCTGGGCTAAAAAACACCTCTGTATCTTTAATTCCATTTTTCCAATGAAAACCACCTCTTGTAACTAAACCATCTCTAACCATGCCTTCATTAAAATCTATCTGATCGTATATTCTAGCTAGGTTAAACAAGCTATCTTTAGTCTCATCTCTAAAAGCGTGTTCTTCTGTGCGTGGAAACTGTCTATAGAATTCATTAAGAGCGTCTTGATCACCTCTTAATCCTTCTGCTTCATTCTCCCAGTTTTCAACGACGCCGATGTCAATTTCATCTCCATGTGGTCCAAGCAATGCTGTTTTGGGAGTTTCAAATACTGGGTTGCCATACTCATCGATGAAGCCTTCATAATTCCATTCCATTGGTATGAACAGGCTGTACAGACCTGATTTTGTTTGCCCGTTTTTATTTCTTTGCGTAACATCAGAATCGTAGTATAGCTTTTTAAAATTATCACCGCCTTTATCTAAAGCGTTGGACGTTGATCCCATCATACATTTACCTATAATGCGAGAACCAAGTCTTAGGCATGTTTTAGTAACACGCCAGTTGTTAAGTATGTTATCAGGTCTTTCCCATTTACCACTCTCGTCATGAACTAGTAATTTTAACTTTTCACCATCATAAGAGTTATCACCTGTGTTTTTCCAGTCAATAGTAGTATCAAGACCTTCTAGCTCTATTTGTTTTTCCTGTGATTGTATGGACTTTCTAGTGAGCTTAGAAGCCGGAACTCTATAAGCAAGTTCGGTTTTTGGCCGATCCATACCGTCCTGTATAGGTTTGAAAAAAAATGGATAGTTAACTGAGATGGGTACAACCTTGTCGGTAAACATCTTTTTGGCATCACTACCTGTTTTTGATAAGATACCAAATCTGGCGTCACTTGATATGGTTGCCATGTTGACAGTTTCACCGGATGCCATAAACGAAAATCCACTCCGTCTATTCTTGAGATAGCACATTCCGTAGCATCTAGTATCAGCTTTGCATGCTTCCCAGAATATAAAGAAGAGTCTATTAGCGTCTCTATAGTCTGGTTTTCCAACATCAATTTTTGACCACTGCAGGTACATGTAATGAGTACCAGTGATGTAAACAGGTACATTGTTGTTTTTAAACCAAAACCCGCTTTCTCTTCTATTAAACTCTTCATCGATGTAATGCTCCCAGTTTTCTTTGAAATTGTCTGAATATTCTTTCCATTCAAAAACACTCTTTATTCTCTTTATCTCTTTAGGATAATCGAATGGTGTCCACTTATTTTCATCAAACTCATGAACATTACTTTGTTTAGGTAAAGCAATTTTTAAGTTCTGTATTTCGTATATATCACCAATTTGCCCAGATTTACTAATCACAATAAAATCAAATTCTTTATTGTAACCGTATTTCCATTTTTTAGCTCTATTGTATCTTTTAATAGTGCTTTCTTTGATCGGCTTTATTATGCTATACAGATTATGCTCTTGCATTACTTAGATCTTTTTTCAGCAAAACCACTAAAAGATTTTACTACAGATTCTACTTTTGGTTTGTTTTCAAGCATAGCCTCTTCTTCGTTAATACGGTTTAGTATTTCAAAAGCATCAAATATAGCTAGCTTCTTAGTTGCTGCAGCGTTTTTTAACCTATCAGCAGAAACATCATCTTCTGAATGAGTTATTATTTTTTCTTCAGCAACTTTTATAAGCTCTTCAACAGCTTTATGTCCAGCTAGGATTATATTCTTTTTCGTTTCCTTTATGTCCATAATCTATGTTCACATTATGTGATAAAACTCTATACATTCTTTGATCACCAATAACAAACTCATATTCACTTCTAGGTGTAAAACCAACTAAGTTTCCTATCTTTAAACTAAATTTAGAAAGATCTTTTCCTAGCATCTTTACAATACCTGTAAAAGGTTTTTCGTTTTCTAAAATCCAAGTATCCTTAGATTCTATAGGTTTTACAAAACAATAACCATTTAAAGGTTTCCAATTGTCATTGTTTTTATACATGTAAACCTGGTCTTTAGCGCATAAGTAAGTGTCTTCTTTAAAATAGCTTCTACTATTTTTTTCTTTACCCTTAACATCATAAAACCTTCTAAAAACATTGTGGTGAACAATAACTTGATCACCTACACTTACACCTGTATCGTTTTCTACAGGTACACTTACAACAACACCTATTCTATTTACGTATCTATGATCTTGAAGATCTGTGTTTAATATAAGTTGTTTGTCACCTATTTTCTTTTTGTTTTTAGATCTACCACCTAATGGCTTTACAACAAAATCAAATATAGACTTCATTAGTACTCAAGGTTATATTCAACAGCAACACCCATGTTTTTGTTAAAGTCTTTCCAAGGCAAAACGTTGCTACCTTTTTTGATATATATACTAAACTTACCTTCAAGCTCTACTATACTATCTATAACATGACCGCCATACACTTCCTGTCCAACAGAGTAGTGCATGGCTTCATTTTTGTATTCTTTACCAATAGTTATTTTTCTTATAAGGTTATTCATCTTCAGTAACTATACTACCATCTGATAAATCTAAAGTAACCTCACCGTATTTTTCCTCAATAGCAGACTGTTGTTCTTTTAGTTTTTCCTGGTGTTGCTGTAAAACGCTGAACAATTGTAGTTTTTGTTGTTCTACGTCAGCGATAGAGATTTTAATTTGGTTAACATTGTTTATTACGCTTGTTAACTCTTGCAATTCTTCTTTTGTGATTTTTTTTGCTTTTGCCATTTTGTTTAATTTTGTTTAATTTAATTTAATTCAAATATATAATACAATAAGATTAGCGGTGTAGCACTAATCCAAGAATTTTACAATTCCCTGAAGTTCTTGAAATGTTGATAGTATAGTCATCACGATTCAATCCAAACACCCTGTACTCTCTGTCAGTATCATTGCGTACAGTATCGGCCCAATTGTTTTTTACGTAAAAGACATATTCGTCACCAATAAAAAATACAGACAACGCAGGCTCACCAAAAGAGTCTAACTCTCCAACAGCAAGATAGTAATTCGGTTCTCCGTTCCATGTAGACTCAAAAACAATATCCCCGCCTGAACCCTGAGAGGATATTCTAAACTCATCATTCACTAAGTGGCTTATTACAAAAGTACCTTGGCTTACAGAACTTGGGTCAAATACTTCGCACAGCACTTTTTGTTTTTCATCCTTGTCGACTATAAATAACTCAGCAGTATTACTCGCATTACTAAACGCTGTGGATATGGTCTGTGCTATCGTCACATCCGTATTGCTTACGTTTATTGCTGCTGTAGCGGTAACATTGGAATATAAGCCCGTGATTCTATAGGCGCTGCCCAACTCAGTGGTATAATCACCAACCACACTAAAAGAAAATGTAGTGCTTGTTCCATCGTAAGAAGCACTTGATGTTGTACCTTCTACGGCGTAAGTTTCTGAAGCGCCTGTATCATTTGATATTGTTACAACAGCGCCATTGTCCAATTCTGAAGAAAGGTCGCCAAATACTTTTGCTCCACTTAATGTTGTATTGGTTCCGTCAAAAGACGCTGTACCTAAAGTCTGCGCCGTTATAATGTACTTGACTTTTATAAGTTCATTGTCTATAGCATTCTCGTAGTCACCTGATAGCCTCAGAACGCTATTTGAACCTGACGTGTATGAGTTAACCTCTCCTACACCAATAACCTCTATCTTATACTGACCACTTGTAAGTTGCGAGTCTGTAAGAATATTACCGTCTACATAACCTTGCATTAGCGGTCGCTTAGTACGCCAAGAGTATGTGTCTGATGCACCCAAAGCCACAACCTCTGTAATATACTGAAGGACACTACCGGTTCCGTGTGTGGTAATCGTAGACGGAGCGTTACCACCAACGGTTAAACTCATAACTCCATCACCGGTGCTTTCATAAAGGTGTATTACGTCAAAGCCTATAATGTTTTTAGCATTATAAGAAACTGCAAAGTTTGTTTCCGAAGAAGATATTGCAGGCCCATGCTTAATAACATCACCGGTTATAGTAGGCCCATTCAAACTTAATCGCTGATACCTGTATGAGTCTTGGAACTGAATAAGTTCTTGCTTATCTGTGTTAGGGTATGTTCCGTTAGCATATTCCGTTACATCATACGTGCCAAAGTATTTTTTTAGTTCAGGAATAAATATTGATGCGTATAAGTCTGCGTTTAAGTGCGGGAAGTTAGTTACCTCAGAAAATGCTTCAATACCGTTTTCCTTAGCATAGTCAAAAGTAGCCCTGTTAAAATCTATCAATTCACATTGATATTTAGCGGCCAATCCTCTATACAAGTCAATCTGCTCATAAAAAGACATTTGCGATAACGCCATTCCTTCATAACGATAATCATTA
>CERP01001875.1_pt1 | contig 23423 bp, 10 predicted proteins | sample 530801 | NCBI WGS metagenome assembly CERP01 (sample SAMEA2620991, study PRJEB7988) | marine metagenome | biome: marine biome (ENVO:00000447); feature: surface water layer (ENVO:00002042); material: "saline water (ENVO:00002010), including plankton (ENVO:xxxxxxxx)" | depth 5 m | reverse complement strand
GGCCTCCCTTTTTGGTTACAGGAACTTTGGGTATGGTGCCCATTTCTTATGTTCCTAACATTTCCATCTTCTTCTAGCGGCTTTACCTCTTTCACCAGTCCAACTTTTAGATCTAGCACAAAAAGCTTTTCTTCTTTTAGCAGCCTTACTACCAGGTTTAACTTTACCGGTTACAGCTGTTTTAAGTTTACTACCAGGATTTTTTCTTTTATATTCCTTAACTCCTTTAGCTGTCATGCCAGCTCCTTCCTTAGTTGTTCTAAAGTTTCTACCTTTACCTTTAGTAGTTTTTCTTACATCCGGCTTTTTTTTTCTTTTTTTTTTATAAGCTGGGCTATCTTCGTATTGATCAGCTGGTGAATCACCTTCACTATCTGGTTGACAGTCAGGAACCATTTTAATACTACCTGAAGCTGTCTTCTTTCCTGATGGTGATGGTTTAGTCCCATCAGCACTGTATCCATCCCAACAAGCTTTTATTGGTGATTTTGCACAAAAATTATTTTTAAATTTACTCATTATTCTAAGTTTAAACCTTCTATTTTTAATTCTTCAGATGAATTAGATAAATCTAATCCTTCAATTTTTAATTTTTTGTCTTTTTCTTTTTTGTCTGGCTTTATCTGCCAGGAATTCCAACCTAATAATATAAATATAGCTTCCCAAGTTTCTGTATCTTCTTCTAAAGCAGATCTAATATTGTTTGTTTTTTGTACTAATCTATCCAAAGGTATATTAGTTATTGTACTAAATACTTTAGATCCAGCTTCCCAAGCAGGATTGTCTAGTGAAAATCCTTTGTCTAAAACTTCTTGTCTTCTCTTTTTAGAGTCAAACACCCAACCAGCGTTTTTTAAATTCATTAATTTCTTTCTTATAGAAGGAGAAAATTGCAGTAAAGTCTGCCAAGCATCAGAGTACTCTGGTCTTTTTCTTTGAGATCTATCGTATATATCTATTCCTAAATTTTTAAGAACAGAAACAGTTATACCTGCAAAACCTAAACCTCTTAACATAGAGTCAACCATGCCATTTGCCGTATAAATAGTTTTATCTTTTAAGTCACCATCATCTTCATCGTCGTCTCCAAACCCTGCTAACATTAAACCTGATTGCATAGCATTAAACCACATGTTTTGTATAATACCATAGTAAAGTATTTTACCCATGTTTTCTCTCTTAGAACCTCTTCCATTAAGTAAATCTTGAAAAGCTCTTTTTTGTAGTCTAGTATATTGCATAGGTGTGTTAACAAACTGAAGTAACAATCTACCCATTAAAGTTGTTTGTTGTTTAGATATTTTACTAGGATCAGAAGATTGTTGAGACATTTCTGATTTTTCTTTAAACTCTTCAAAAGCCTGTGCTTCTGCTTCTTCTTGGCTTTTTCCTTCGTTCTTTATTAAATCATTAACTCTATTTCTATAAAATGTAGCACCACCTGAAGCTATAGCAAAGCTATCCATAAATTTAGTAGGTAAATAACCTTTTTCTATAATATAACTTATAACTGCTTTAGCTTTATTTCTTGAGCTTTTAGCTGCATCCGCTATTTCCGATTCATTTATATTTAATTTTAATCCATTTCTTCTATCTACTAAATAATCTGAATTAAGTATTTCAATAAAATCTTTCCAATATTGTTTTTGATTAGCAAATGCTTTACCAGCAGCAGCAGGATTATTGTAAGTCCAGTTTAAGAAGTTTGCTGCAGATATACCTTGAAGCAAAGCAGATCTCATATTAAAAAACATTATAGTACCTACAGAACCGTTTATCCAATCCATTACTTCATTAGTTAATCTATCTGTGCTAGGCTGTCTGTTTTTACCAGACTTCATTCTTCTTATAATATCTTCTAATGCTTCTCTATATTTACTACCATATAAAGCTTCTAGTTTATTTAGATTTTCTTCACTAAACATTGCGTCAACAGTTTCTTTCCAGTTTTCTAAATACTTACCTCTCTTAGTTGTGTTAAGCATGTCTACTAAATCAGTAGTAATTGTACCACCTAACCAGCTTTGACCAGGTTTAGAATAACCATCACCTTTAGTTATTTCTAAAATTGAATTACCAAAGGTTTTAAGTTTAGAATCATTTTCTACAATGTCTAACAATTCTTTTAAATCTTTTTTAGATATTCCTGGTACATCTTCACCTATCTTATCCCATAAATAAACTCTTACCGCTTGTTCATTTGTAAATCCTGAATCTGTTTTCTTTCTAAGATCTTTAGGAACTTCTAATGTTTTCTTTAGTTTTTTGAAATCAGCCATCAATTGAACTCTATCTGCAGATAAATTACTCATAGCTTTTGAATAAGGCTTTAACAACATGTCTTCATAAAACTTTATTTGTTGTTCACCAACTTTACCAGGTGCTAACGTTTCATAAAGCAAGCCTAAAAAATCCTCAGCTGAGTTAGGTATAAAAAACTTAAACTTATTTTTCTTATTTCCTAAAACCTGTGCTTTAGCTTTTGAGTATTGCTTGTACCATTCTATACCGCTTGATGCTTCTAAATATTGATTAAACTTATCACTAACGCCTTGAGAAGTACTTAAAGCTACTTTAGCTTGTTGAACTTTTGATTTTACATCTACAACACTTAAAGCATCTTGAACAGCTCTTACGTTAGCCATATGATCATCCGCAAAATAAAAGTCATTATAACCATCAGCTGCTTTGTCTATAACCCAATTAGCTTTTGCAGCTCCTGTAGAATTACCTAGTCCAGTTATGTTTTTTAAAGGTATATTTAAACCAACGCCATCTAAGAAATCTTTTATAGCCTGTTGAGACTCAGGTGCTCTAGCTGTCAACACAAACATGTCTTCAGTACCTCTTGACTCTTGTATTTTTTGAGCAACTTCAAATAAAGGACCTTTTCTACCATTCATAACTTTGTTAAACTCTGAAAAATCCCACACAGCTCCATCGTTCTTCATTTCTTCACCTCTTTGTGCAAACTCTTCAGCCGTTAGCTTACCAGTAGTGCCATCAGGCATAGTATATAAAACATTGCTTTTAGTTCTAGCTAATGTATCATCAAAGTCAAACACTCTAATTTTTTTAACTGGTCTATCTAATCCATTTGCTTTTCTTATAGCTTCATCAATAGTAGCAGCTTTGTTCATGACATCTTCATTTGTCATAGTAGTAGGATCTAAATATAAGACTTTAGACTTGCTAAGTTGTTGAGAATTAGAAAGATTTGTTTTCTTTAAATCAGGAACTGTTTTTAAATACTGTTTTAATTCTTGTTTTGAATTTTCAACAGGATTTAATACTAATTCATTTTGTTTAGCAACAACATTAGGATCGTTTTCAAATTTCTTATCTACACCTAAACCATTTTCTTCTGCTATAGTTTTACCTGTTAAAGGGTTTATTATAGAATTTAAGTTTATTCCAGCAGCTGCATATCTAACAGCTGGATTACTAAATATACTAGTTCCTTTAGGCATTACTGCATCTAACTTAGCGGCATCTAATTTAGAGTCATCAAATTTAGAAAGTTGAGTTTGAGAATAATTTTCTCTTAATGCATCCATGGTTTGTTTAGCTCTATTGCTCTTTATAGCAGCTATTAAAGAAGCTCCTACAACTGAAGCTGGAGGATTGTGCTCTTCTCTATATTTTTTACCTTCTCTTTGTTGTAATTTACTACCTTTAGGTCCATAAGCAAAAACCTTAGAAGTATATTTAAAAGGAGCAGCCACTTTAATCAATCCATCAGTTGCTTGATAACCTTGAGTAACTATCATTGCGGCATAGTTAATGCTCATGCCATCTTGCTTAGCTTTAGCAAGCTGATCAACAACAGACTCTAGTACATTCATATTTTCGGCTGACTGTTTAGCTTTGCTTTTAATAAAGTCTTCTGTAACTCCAGACACAGGTGGTATTATTTTTTTAAATTTAGCATCACCTTCTTTATCATTTTTTTTAGCTTCTTCTAAAGCTTTTATGTAAGCCGGATCAGAGGTTCCATAATACAATCTGCTTTTATCTCTTGGTACTAAAGACGTTCCTTCAGGAGTAACTGGTTGTGAGTATTTAACGTTACCATTTTTAGTTTTACCTTTTACACCTTCCATCCATTTACCATTATCCAATTGATAAAAATAAGGATTTTGTACTTCTTTTCCTTTTACAATTCTAGTTTTAGCTTTTACTAAATTACCATCCTTGTCTAGTTGACCTTGTGCTCTTCTTGCTCCTGAAAAAGCAAAAGCACCAGCTAAAAATACTTGAGAATTTAACTTATATTTTATAATTTGTTTTTCAAATTCAACTTGCCTATTTATTCTGTTTTCGTCAGTTACAATTACATTTTTAGGATCTATCTTTAAAGCTTTTAAAGCAGCTTTAATATCTCTTTTTTGCGATATATCTTCCATTGTAGACATATAGCTTATATCTTGAGCTTGAGTAAACTGAGTGCTACTTCTCATAGCCTTAGCTCTACCTTCACCCATTTTTTGTGTACCTTCTACAGACTCTCTTATGGCTTGATTAGTTAGTATTTTTTCTGTAGCTCTAATCATTGCTTTTACAGGTTGACTAGATGTAGAAACATTTTGAACATTAGGTGTTCCAGCTTCGGTTATGCCAAATAAATCGTCATACACACTATCTTCTATATTTTCAAGTTTAGTTTGTTTTGCTAAACCTTGTTTACTACCTGTTTTAGTCATTTTAACTCTATCACCTTTAGAGTAAAATTTATCTAACAAAACTTTAGCCATACCTGTAGATTTTCCAGAAGGATCTGTACCTTCAGCTAAAGCACCAGACATAAGTGTTTGTTTGTTTTTCATTAAAAACTGTTGTACAGCTTTTATATCTTGACCGTTTAAAGCAGCGTTATTATCTATCTTATTTAATATAGACTCAGCAATAGAAGTTCCTAAAGCTTTTTTACCTTTAGGTGTTCCCCAAAAAGAACCACCATCATCAACATATACAGCTTTTGGATCTGACATAAACATTTCCACAGTTTCTTTAAGAGCTAGTTTAGGTGTTTGCTTGTATCCTTTACCTTTTAAATTAAGACCAGAAGCCATAGCTTTTACTTTCTTATCTATAGCATTTGCCTTGTCTCCTAATCTATCTTTTATTAGAAATTGTGGTTGTTGAGATTCCTCTCCGCTAGTAGAACTAGAACCTTGAGATACAGCTTGTTTTTCAACAACTTGTTTCACACCTTCTTTTTCCATACTAATCTCATCACCTTTTTTTTGCTGCTTTTTAAAACCACTACCAACTTTTAAACCTAAATAACCTCCTATGTAACCTGGTAAATCTGTATTTTGTGAAGGGTCAAAAGCTTTAACATGATTCATTAAGAAATCTATACCAGCATATGCTGTACCCATCGGATCTTCTGAACCTTTTCTTTTGGCTATAGCAACCATATCTGGTAGATAAGAAGTTTGAACTTCTTTTACACCTGGTTTTTCCAGCAATTCTCTTTTTTCTTTACGAGTATTATAATTTAATATATTGTTATTCTTGTCTAATAAAACAGTACCTGCTAGTATTTCGTCTTGAACTAAAGCTATTCCTTTTGGTGACTCTACAAACTCTCTCCATTCTTTGTTAGTTTTACCTTTAGCATGTTCATTATATATGTTATCTACTACAATGTTTCTAGTATCTTGTCTAGCTTTTTTATTATCTGTAGTTTCATCTATTACTGATATAGATAAAGCAGCGGCGACTTCTGGCTTATCTTTTACGTCTTCCTCAATAATTGTAGTCGTTTCTGTAGATTCTTCAGGCTTTGCTTGTATTTCATTATCTCTATTGTAAACTACTTTACCTACTTCTTCTGAAAACTCGTCTTGCTTGCCTTCGGTTATTGCCTTAGTTTCTATAGAATAATTTTTTATAAAGTCGTAAACTCCTTGCGGACTATCAAATTTTAAATCTTTTTTAAATGAACCTGGAGCAAAGCCGTTTATTAAGTTAACAATCCAATCACCTAATTGTTCAAATATGTTCTTATCATATTTTAAATCTCCTCTAACAATAGCGTCATGAAAAGCATTAAACCATTCTTCAGTAGTAGCTATATCAACTCCATTGTAATTTGCTTCTAGTCTAGCCTCTACAGTTGCTTTTTCTTTTGGATTTAATATATTTTTAAAACTATTTATTAATTCTACTTGTTCTTCATCACTAAGCCCAGCTAATTGATCAGCAGTAATATCATGTAATATTTCGTGAGTGGTGGCTGATATAGATACCATATCCTCCATCATTTTGGTATTAACTATTATATTACCGCTACCATCTTTAAGATACATTGCATCAGCTAAAGACTGATTAACAATATTTCCTTCTGCATTTACAGCTTGAAGTGCAACATCATTGTCTTCCATAGCTTGTTCAAACTCTTGTTGAGATTTAGCAAAAGTTATAGTTCCTCCACCTCTTCTTTCCATTATCTTTTCACCTAGCACTTGCTGTCTTTCTACAGCTTCTTGAGTGCTACCTTCAAATCTTTTGTTATTAGGATCAAGTGATATAGCTTTCACTTGAGCATCTATAATAGCTACTTGTTCAACAAGATCAGCAGCAGCGTTTTTATCACCTATTTGATCAATCTCTTCTATTAATTCGTTTTTCTTAAGTAATAGCTCACCCATTTGGCTTTGAGCAACACCTGTTAAGTTTTGTGGAACTTGATGTTTATATACTTCATAAACCTTATCTGCTTGTTGTTTAAGGTTAGAAGCAGTTTCTTCATCCATTTCATTATCTGGATCATTAAGTTGATTATTGATGTCAGACTTATACTGCTCTAAAGCATCTTCATTTCTTTTATTACTAACATTAAACTGTAAGAATTGTTCAAGATCAGCTTTAGCTTTTAAACTTAAAGAGTTATAGTTATCTACAAGTTTATCATTGTTGTTAACACTTCCATGAAAAACTCCACCAACAGCTCCCATAGTAAAACTAATCTTAAACAACTGGTCCATTTGCTTTTTCCACTCAGCGCCTTCTTGATCAGCTATATCCCATTTTATCTTGCGACTAGTTACTTTTTCATAGTCAGATTTTATACCTTCAGCAGCTATTGCTTGAGTGTATTCCTCTAAGGTTTCTAATAAACCAGCCTCTGTCATTCCTCCAGCTTTACCAGCTGTTTTAGCAACGCTTTTACCAACTAATTTTCTTACACTTGCGTTAAGAGATTCAGTTGTAACTACTTTACCTTCTTTACTAAACAAATCTAAAGCAGTATCTACATATTTTTTAACTACTTTACTAGAAAATGGTTTTACTTTACCTTGTAGAATTGCACCACTAAAATATGTTAATGCAGCTTCAACACTTGCTTGAGTAAGTATATAACCTTTTTGTTGTCTAGACGTAAAACCTTTTTCAAATTCTTGTACAGCCATCCATGCCGGACCATCATAATTTTTAATGAATTCACTTTGTATGTCTAATATCTCTTGCTGTGAATTTGATACACTATTAAAAAAGAAACCTGCAGACAAACCAAACGACATAGGAGCTCCAGGAGTTCCTCCAGCGTAAGCACCTAACATAACAGCAGCTGTATCAGCTAAACCACCTAAGAAGCTTTCAGAATAAGTAGTAGCATACTTTTCATCTATGTTCTTAATTTTCATTATATTTTTTACAGCTTCTACATCTGCAGAAAAACTTTTTTGATCAGCAGCTATTTTAGAAGCATTAGCATTATATTCACCTTCTCCAATAGCGCCCGTAAATCTACCTACTTCGTTAAATAATTCTGCTAAATAACTAAAGCTAATAGCTTTACCACCCGTAGCGTCAGCAAATGCACCTGTAAAACTATTCCAAGTCTCACCTATAAAACTACCTCTACCTTCTCCTTCTTTAAATATTTTTGCAGATTGCTTGTGTATATTTTTAGAACCAGCAGCAAAAGAAAAAGACAAAGCCTTATAGGTGTCAGCAGCATTTAAAGCTCTAGTCATTTCTAGACCAGCTTTTCTTATTTCTGGAGTAAGATCAGCTTTATAAGCTTTATACTCCTCCATTTCTTCTTTATACTCATTGTAACTTGCAGTATAACCTTCTTGTATACTTTCTATCTCTAAATTAAGATTGTTTACTTCTTGAGTTTTGTTGTCAAAGTCAGCTTTAAGGTCATTAAATCTAGGCTTATAATCTTTAGTTTCCCAAGCAATGAATTCATTGTAAATTTTTAATTGAGCATCTCTTGTTGTAGCTTTCTTTATTTGAGCTTCTGTCTCTTTGTATTTTTCAGTGTATTCATTGTTTAACTCTTCTATAGAAAGATTTATATTTTGCTGATCTTCAACTAAAGGTTTTATATCACTTTTTACCTTTTTTAAACTTTCATTAGTTACATTGTATTCACTAAGTATGTTTTCACTAGCGCTATTTATTTTTTCTGTTTTTCTTTCTAATTTTTTAAAAGCTGAATTAAAACCTGTATTCTTTTTAACAATCTTTTTAGCTTGATTCATATTTTCTTTAATCAAGCCCTTTAATTCACTAAGCTTTTTGTCAAAACGTTTTCCACCAGACATAAGTTCTTCTTCATTAAAAGCTTCAGTACTAGTTATTGTGTTTTTTTCTCTTTTAAATTTAAAGTTTTCTTTTTTAGTATTGTCATTTAAAAAATTCATCTCATCAGCCAAACCTTGAGCTATATCCACTCCGTTTCCATTGTGTTGAGTATTTATAGCCACTCCATTTTGTATAAGGTAATCTATTTTTAGAGCATCTCTTTTTCCTTTACTTGTAACAATTTTATTAAGGTTTTGAAAAGTTTCATCAAACAAACCGTTAGCTTTAGCTGTTTCGTCTAAATCTATTAAACCAGCTTTTTCACCACTAGTAAAAGTTCTACCATTTTTAAATGTAGTTATATAATCTCCACTTTCAAAAGATGTTACAACACCATTGGAATTATATTCTAAACCAATACCTGTAACTGTTATTAAACCAAAATTAGCATATTCTTCATTACGGTTTATAACTAATTTATTTATTTGCTTTTCATTTTTTTCAAAATCTCTATTCCAATAACTAGCTTTTCTAGGGTTTTTCTTAAACCAAGAGCCAGGACCAACAGCCATTCCACCACGTATTGGATCGTAGGTTTTATCCATGTTAGGAATTATTTTACCATTTTCATCAGTTATAAAGCCACCTTTATTTCCTACTGTTGCTCTTGGTACTTCGTCATCTTCAAGCTTCATGAACATCTCAACGCTTTCACCTGTAATATTAGCTGTTGATATTTTATCTTGTATTATTTTTACCTTTCCCGCTTCTTTTTCAATCTCTATAGCTAGCTGTGTTCTTTCTTCTTCAGGCATAGCTTCGTCATTATACCTAGTACTCAACTCATCTAACTTAGCGTTAGCTGCATTTAGTTCTGCTTTAAAAACCTCTGGATCTCCTTCTATAGATGTGTCAACTTTTATTTCAACTTCACCTAATTCTTCGGTAGCTTGAACAACTTCTCCTTGTTCATTTATAGTTTTTTGACCACTTTCACCTTTTTGAAAATTTTCAAACTGCTCATTAGTAAATGATCTAGTTTTTTGAGCTTTATTTAAGTCTCCGTTTTTTTCTAATATTTGTACCAGAGATCTTTCTTTACCTTTAGCTTTAAACGCTTTTTGAATATCCTTAGCTCTAGCAATAGCATTTGGAGTGGCAGTATACAACGTATAGTAATTTTCTAAAGTAGAGCCTTTTTGTTTTATACCTTGCTCTAGTTCAGGTTGTTCACCTGGTAGATTTAATACTTTAGCTTTAAATGTTGTTTCTTCATCGGCTTCAAATGGTCTTTCAGCATCAAGCTTTTGAATTAAAACTACTTGCTCTTCGTAAGACTCAGGTTTATAAACATATCTTTTAATAGAATAATCATATTCAGTGTCATCTTTAGTGATGCCTGCTTCTTCCATTTGTTTCATGCCTCTAGCGTCGTCCGTAAAATACCTCTCTTGACCTTTAACTTTTTTTAATTGAAAAGCTTCTAATACAGCATCACTTTGATCTAATGATATATGATTAGCATCGTGTTGACTTTCGTTTTCTGCTAAAGTATATGTGTTTAGTACATCAACTTTAACTTTTTTTCTTTTTTTACCTGGCTCTTGCTCTATGTAAGGTGCAGGCATTTTAACAACATTGTCAGTAGCCTTAGAATTTATATTTATAAATTTAGGTCTATTCTTTTTCTTTTCCTCTTCCTCATCATCTCCGCCTTCTAGTAAAGTATTAGGATCTAACTGCTCTAAGTTCGACTGTAATTCCGAAGAAAAAGTTTCCGAATCGGAAACCAAACTCTCTTCTATGTTTTGCGACACCACAGGTACAGTCTCCTCCATAGTGTCTTCTTGAAAATTTTCAGGAACTTCTTCCTGTACTTCAATTTTCTCTTCTTCTAATACAACTTCTCCATTGTCATATTTTTCTATTTCTAAAAGAAACTCTTCATCAGTAATTCCTTTTGAGTATAGATCTTGAGCGTATTCTAATCTTGTCATGCTTGTTGGGGTCTTTTAATAAAATTTAATAAGTTTTCTGCGGTCATATTCTCTGCATTTTCTTCAACCACAGCTACATCGCTATTATCGTCTGTTTTTATACCGGTAGCTTCTATATCTTCAATAAACTTTGTCATATTTTTAGGTGTTATACCACTATCTAAAATTTGTATTTGTTTCATTAAAGATTTCCAGTCACTTATTTCTATAGCTCTAATTCCTTTACCTCCATTAGTTTTGATATACAGTTGATTATCTTTAAGTCCTTTTTGATTTGGAAGCTTTCTTTTTAAATACGTTCCAGTCATGTATGTTGGATTACCTGGGTCATATTTAGATGAAGAATTTCTTTTTAAAACCCCATTAAGTAAAGTAGCTATACCTGTTTGTCCAGTAGAATCTTTATTGTTTGATAATTTATCAAAGTGAGTTATTATTTCTGAACCGGTATATCTACCGTCTTTATTTTTAAAACCCCAAGGCTCTAGACTAATGCTAGTAGCTATACCACTGGACTTGTCATCTATTAAAGCAGCGCCTTTAACTACCACATCTGCCTCGTCTTCAGGTGTAATTTTTAAATTACTATAATTAGATATTGTTCTGTTATTTTGTTCTTTTTTGCTATAATAATAATCAACAACAGCATCTTGTTGCTCCGGAGTGTTTTGCCAATTAACAGGTAAGTTTGAATCTGGTTTTCTTATAAATTGCCAATTGTTTTGAGCACTAGTGCTTTGAAAACCTCCTGTACCTCGAGCACCATTATTAGTTTCTCTATCTGAAGAATATATAAGTTCTTGTATATACTGAAGACTTTCTTCGTTTAATTTTGTAAAATCTTCTATAACCTCTTTTTTAGTCAAAGTTTTTGTGCTTCCGTCTTTAGTATATTGCCCACTTGAGCCTTCAGTTATTTTAATTGGTTTTAAATTTTGACCATCTAAACCTGCATCTAAATTTTTACCAAATTCATCAAAAGTCTTTTGGTTTAAAGTAGCTAAGAAAGGTTGTCCTGATTTTTTTGAAGCGTTCTGCAAATCTTTATAAGGTATAGCTAATGGCTTATCCATTACAACAGGATTGAAATAAGTCAAAGTTGTACCTGCCTTACTAATATCCATAGAAAATCTATGATCAGCATTACCATTGTTCCAATCCATTATAGCATTTAATTTACCTTTAAATGCTGGATTTTCTTCAAATAATACAGAGTTAGCTTCATTTGTTGGAGCCATTTCCCATTTACCTTCTGAATTTAAAATAAGTAATCCTTTGTTATCTTCAGCAGCGGCATCCATAAAAGCTAATAAATTTGGTATTTGTGTTTTAGCACTATTTAAACCTTGCGTAGCCTCTGTATGTTGTATAGAACCAACTGGGTATTTTAACATTTCAGCTAGTTTATTTATTTGAAGATCCATAGATCCTTTTATACCAATACCAGCAGGTGGTTCTCCATGTGTTTCTATATATTCATTGTACCAAGCTCCTAGTTTAGCATCTTTAACTACTTCATTGCCTAATTCATCTTTACCTTTTTGTTTTATTATAGCATTTTCTATAAACTTTAAATCTTTACCTTGAAAATTAACAGTATAATCAGTTTCAATTTCTTTAGTGTCTAAATTATCTCCTACGTATTGATAATTACCATCACCATTGTGAACTGCACTAGTGTAGTATTTTCTATGGTTTTCTAATAATTCTTTTTGTTGTTTCCAATCGTTTCCACCTATTACTTTACTAGTTACAGCTGTATTTACATCTCCATCCCAGTCGTAGTCTATAGCAATACCCACAGGTACATCTTGATTTTCTCTAAAAGCGTTTATAGAAGTCTGCGTTTCTAGAACTAATTTATCATCTTTAGGATCTTGTCGTATTTCAGCTAACTGTTGTTTCTGTTTATTTTTTTGAGCATTAAGAGCAAGCTTTTGAGCATACGCTTGATCTTGTTTTCTTTTAGCTGCTGCTAAAGCTTCTCTTTTGTCGTTAGCTGCATTAAAAGATTTATTAAAAGACTCAAAGCTTTTATCTATTAACTGAGCTGGCTGTCTGTAAGTTCCCATATATTTTTTATTTTATTACCCAAAGATTTTTGACAAATCAAAATCTGATTTTTGTAAAGCTGAAAGCATCGCAGCATTTTTATCAGTTTCACCTGTAAAATCTTTCATATCCATTAAACCACTAGCCACTTGTCCAAAAGCAGCTGATGAGTCTGATTGGTATTGTAATTGTTGAGCTCTAGCTGTATCGACCTCTTGTTGTGCTCTATCTAAGTCAGCATTAGTTCTAGTTTCTTGTGCATTAAACATAAATTGTTCACCTGCTGCTTGAGCTGCTTGAACTCTTCCTTGTTCGCTAGCCTCAATACCTTGAACCCTAGCTTTTTCTGCTGCTTTTTGAGCTTGAACCTGTGCCTCTCCTTGTGCTTTTAATTTTTGATTATTAATCTCTTGTTGTTCAATGCTAGCTGCAATACCTTGTTTTCCTTGAGCTGCAGCTTGTGCTAAGGCAGTTGCACCACCTGCTCCCATACCACTTACTCTTAAAGTATCTAAGGTATTTGCTAAAGCTATATCTGTTTGTTCCATTTGTATTTCAGCCGCTTTAGTAGCTACTCTAAGATTTTCGTATGGATTCTTAAACATGTCTGAGTTATCAGTAGGTTTATAAGCGCTAACATTTTGATACGGGTTAGTTATTTCTTGTCTAGAGTCTATAACTTCTTGTAAAGCTTTTTGATTATCTTCTATTATTTGTGTTTGATCGTCAGCTTTGCCTTTGGCTAAAAAACCTTGTGTGGTGTTAATTGCTAAACCTATTACTTTAGGATTTGTTAGTATGGATGTTAATACGCTCATATATTTGTTTTAAGATGATTTTACAATGTTTGATGAAACAGAGAATAATTCTTTTTCTCCTCCTGGCTGAGTTACAGTGTCTGTTGACATTTGAACATTAGCGAAAAAACCTTTGATTCCACTCATTTGATTACCAAATATAACTTCACCAGGTCTAGGTGGATAAGATGAAGGTTTAGTTGTAACAGTTTGTTTTTGAATTAATGCTGATACGTATCTGTTTTCTTTTCTAGCAAAACCTGCATGTGCATAAGGAGGAGCAACTGCATTTATCCCTGTCTTCGTAGGATCATAAATTTCATACTTACCTTCTAAGAAACTATAAACTACAGTTGTTTCATCTTCAAAAGTACTATATAGATTTTGATTATTAACAGTTTCCATAAAGTCGTATCCTTCTTCATCGCTAGTAAAGTAATCTACTTTCCAACCACTACCTCCTTCATAACCTATAGTATTGAAGTTCTTTACAACTAATGGATCAGTATTAAACAAAAAGTTTACACTAGAAGAGTTATAAGGCTGATCATACCAAAAACCTCTATTGTTTGGAACTGTTTCGTCAAAATGTTCATAAAGACCGTATTGATCTATAGAAAAAGTCTTATTCTCGACACTAAATATTTTGCTTGGTTTAAAAGAGAATCTACTTGTCCAACCGTTTATTGCTTCTTCAAATGTTAAAGTTTGATATGTTGAACTATCATTACTAGTAAAACGTGAATTAGTTTGTAAAGATAGTAAGTAGTGTAATGAATATATATCCCAACCAGCTCTTATTCTACCTCTATCAGGAGAAACAAATCTTACTAAACCATCAGTTGCTGGTAAAATTATTTCTGAACTTGATGTTATAGTAGTAGAACTTCCACTTACAACAATATTTGTAATATAAGCAACGGTAGGATCAGGACCGTAATTAATTCCGTTATCAGAAGATATTTGTATACCACTACCTATCTGCAAGTTTCCACTTATAGTAGAATTAGTTATGTTAAAAACATTGACTGTGCCAGTAGTTTCAAGCGACGCTGTTACGTAATAATCTTTCCATTCATTATCTACTTTAGCTAATTCATCTCTAAAATAGTCATTCATACCGTATTTACTAATAGGAGTTAAACCATCTCTTGACAATCTCATTATTGAACTTCTATCTTTATCTGCAAAATACTTTTGAAAACCATAAACTGCAAAAGATTCAGGGTTTTGACTTATGCCAAACTCACCTAAATACGGAACTGTTTGCCCTATAACAAGTTGACTAGATGTAACAGTACCACCGCCTTCGGCTGAATAAATAGCATCCTTGTCTATTAATGCTCCATTAACTTTATTCTCTTGGAATATTACTAAGTTAGTGTCTTCTGCATATAGTCTCTGTATTGATCCATAGGCAGGTTCTAAGGACTTTGTTATACTTTCAGCAACAGAAAATACATTAGTAGCATTTAGACCTGTTCTAGAGTTAAAAACACCAGAGTATATTAAAGAATTAAATCTACGTTCCTGAAGTGGTTCGTCTTCGTTTAAGTAAGCTCTAACGCCAAAATCAACAGTATTGTTTCCAAAACCACCTCTTATAGTAGAGTCTTCGCAAAACCAATTATACCTTAATGTTTCCGCCATTCTATCATCAGCGCTGTTAGGGAAAGCAGGTTCATAATTTTGATTATTTACAAGGTCAGAATATCTTAAACCATATATCTCTTGATTACCTACGCCAGAAATAGCATCTCCAAAAGCTACAGGACCTGGATATGTACCTGTAGTGTTGATTTCTCCATAAACGTTAGGTAGAGGCCCACTAGTACCACTTATAGGATTAACTTGACCAGTAGCAATACGCTTAGTCCAAAATGAATTAAAATACTTTACTTCTAAAATTGCTCCCATAATTAATTATTACTTATTTTTTTGTTTTATTACTATGGATTTATAGTAAAGTTCAGGTTTGCAAACTGTGTTTCTGTAGGATATTGAAAACTTTCACCAGCTCCATTTGCATCTGTAACTTGATATATTAAATTATAAGTACCTGCAGGCGCGTTAGCAGACGCTATAATATAGTTTTCATTAACATAATTATCATATATAACCCCAGCATTATCATTTACTATATTTCCGCCATTGTATCCAAAACTTATATCACTAGCTATGTCATTACCTGTAGTTGTTTCTATACAACTAACCACGCTCCAAGCTATATCTTGTGCATTTGTTATTGGAGATCCAATTGGAATAGTGCTAGGAATTGATGCAGCAAACCAATCATAACCTCCATTAGTATATGCTGGACTTAATATACTACTACTACCATTCACTCCGTCATCTCCCCATATAGTACCACCTATTCCTGCTGTTACGTTGCCAAGTCCATTTTTATTTCCAGGTTTTCTAATTTTAGGTTTAACGTTTTGTAGTAATATAGCTGGTACAGAAAGTGTTGTTACCGTAGCTGGTTCGCCAGGCAATTCTGCATCTATATTAAATGTAAAGCTAAAATTAAATTGTCTAGTGTTTACATCTTGTAGAAAATATTGTGGAGTTTCTTTTAAGTATATTTTATATATAGCTTGTGCCGGATTATTTATATTAGAAAGTACAAATAAGTCTTTAACATCAGTGCCGTCACCATTAACACATGTGAATTCAACACTATTTATAGCTGAAAAAGGTATAGTATCACCTACTGCATTCTTAGGTTGAACTGATATTATATAAGGATCTATACCCGTAGTAGGTATCGGAGGTGAAGGTGAATTTAATCCAGCTTCATAATAAGAATAATAAAGAGAGACAGGATTGTTTTCAAAAAAGTCTACCGTAATAGTGTTTAAAGCAGCTGGAATATTTTCATCGATATTATTTTCTATTAAAGTATTAAGTTCTGATATTAAACCTGAAGTAGAAGACTCCCAAAATATTTCTAATTTAGACTCATCAGCTTCAACCTCTACTATTGATATAGAGTCACTATCAATACCTCCAATATTATTTTGCTGGGCTTTAGACGTAATACCTATACCAGTATTAGTTATTTGTTTACCAATGTTAATTATAGGAGCTGTTTGAGTAGGTACTCCATTTGAAAAACCTGTTATTTTATCATAGTAAACAAAAGGATTTCTACCAATTTCGTTTTCGGCAACAACTGCGTAAGAATTATCTGGTTGCTTATATAATAATGTTTTATTAACTTCAGCTAATGTTAATCCAGCATTTGCCCTACCTGTTGAGCTATATATTTGATCTATATTACCTATATATACAGTATTATCATAAGCGCCATTTAGATTTACCATACCTGTTTGATATCCAACGCCACCAGCTCCAGCCGTGTAGCTTGACCAATTTGGATCCTGGAAAATTAATTCACCAAAGGTTGAAACTCTAGGATATAATTTGTCTTCACTACTATTAAATTCTAACTGAGAATTTGTCTCGACAAGTTCAGTTGTTATTTTATTTATATTGTCACCAATTAAAGTAAAAGATGTTAGAACATTTGTATTAGGCGCAATACCATTTGAACCAGTAGGATCAATTGGTATTAAAGGTTCTCCATTAGCTTGAAATGGCATGTATAAATTATAATAACCCTGTTGCTGTTGTTTTACTACTATCTTATAACTATACCAACCAAGCGGATTTGTATCTTTATTATACAGTCCGGGATAACCTTCTATATTAGGTAAAGTAGAAGGTATTTTGTTTTTAAACAATATTTTTAAAGAATCTCCTACCCAATTAACTATATTAGAACCCCCAGAGATAGGTGCGCTTATTTGATCTTGTCTTTTATAATTGTGAAAAAACGTATCTCCACTAAACACATCTCCGTTAGAAGCTAGATTAGTAGAAAATATTGGTGGTGCTAAAATAACATCTGATTGTCTACCAAACTTATCAGATAATACAACACCTACTTGATAATTTCTATTTTGTTTTAATGTGTGATTTGGATATTCTACAGACGAATTGCTACTAAACTCATTTTCTACATCGTATTTAGGACTTGATCCTACAGAAAAATCTAAAGAATCTGGAGAAGAATGTCTATTTAAAAAGTTTCCATATATTATTCTATTACCAGCAGACTCTTGAGCTAATGCTCTTATTGGAACTTGATCTGAAACTCTAGTAACCTCTGTAGTAGGTAAGGTTTTATAAGGTTTATCTCCTTGCCACTTAAACACATAGTAGTTTAAAGCATTTCCATTTATAGAAGAATCAGTTATTGGAATAGTTTTTAATAACCTTAAAGCTGTAGATTCAGAGTCTTCATATATTATGTCTATAGATTTTACCTTAAGCTTAGAAGACAGATCTTGTACCTGTATCTGCGTGCCGTCAATGTAAGGCATATTTATAGATAGGTTTATAGTGTTTAATATGTTTTGATACAAAAAGTTGAGCGTTGATGTACCAACTGTTTCTACATCTGAAGCTGGGATTGTTCCTTGACCTAAAAACGCACCTGAATTAGCGTTGAAAGCAGCATATGCTTCATTGTATATATAATAACCTTTTTGCAAGGGCTCAAATAATGATTGTGTAAAAGGTGATATTAAAGAAGTTTCTCCATCATCAAAAGTAAATCTATAAGCAAGTCTTACAAATTTATCTTCTAAATAGAATTTATCACCACCAAAATTTTCTTCAAACCATGGGTTTTTAAAACTAAAATCAAACGGATCTCCATTTGAAAATTCAGGCCAAACCCAGCTAGGTATGTATTTACCATCTTGATCTATTTTCTTTACAGTTATACTAAAAACTGTATTCGATGAAGAATCAGTGCCTTGTGGAAATATCTGATCAACTAAATATGTGCTACCATCTTCAACGAAAGCAGCACTTGATATTTTCATATCTGGCTGTAAATAAGCTTTAAGATAATCTACTTTAGCATCATAACTAGCTCCACTTGTACCTGCTCCTTTTTGACCAAGTCCATATCCATTTATATCAGTTATAGTTAGTTTTATATAACCAAACCCGATAGAATTTGTATAGTCTTCAAATTGTGCATAAACTGCTGTTGGGAATGGAAACGCTTTGTTTTCAGTTGGTTGAGTTTCTCTAACTTTACCTTGACTTTGTAGAAAGGTAGTTAAACCTGCTCCAGTTGGTTGACCACCTACTCCAGCAAATTTCAACCTATATGTCGCTGGTAAATACCTTTCTAAAGCGTCAGAAGAAGATTGTTGTATTATTTTTAATTTACAGGTGCCTTCCCAAGGAAGTGGACTACCATTTGTAGAACTACCTGTTGTATCGTCTATATAATAGAAAGGAGTATTAGGGTAAAATATGTCTGGATTTGTATTTGGAGATATAATTTCAGATTTAGTAAACGGCCCAGCAGTACCTACACCAGTTTGAGTATCAACATAAGGTTGAGTTTCCCAATTCCTTATACAATTAAAATAAGGCCATGAGCTTTTAAAAGCTACAGGCTGCCTTCCTGCAGAATTACCTGTACCCACAGCACTTCCTGGCACTAGTGTAAAAGCTAAACCAGGATAAAGTTTTAATAACGGAGTACCACTAGTTATTTTACAAAAACTATTAACAGCTGTTTGAGGATATTTTACAGCAGCTAGTTGTTGAGTAGAATTACTAGCTTGTGTGTTTGCAAAAGGTGGCGCTAAACCAGAGTCTGGAAAACCACCTGGGTATTGATTACCTATACCTCCATTTAGAATCTGAACATCTATAACTTCTTCACTATAAACTTCAGGTGTATCAAAAGGATAATACTTTGCTACAGATATTTGATCTTCAAGCTGATAATAAGGATTAACAGCGGTAGCTGGACTAGCTAATGCAGAATTTATATTTATTTTTCTAGGTTGATTTCTATCGTCTGTCCAAAACAATAATTCTTCTAATATGTTTATACCAAATATAGGATGTGTTTTTGAAAAGTTTAAAAAGTTTCCAGACACTAAAGGAGTTACAGTATTAGAAGTTATATCATAACATATAATAGAACAATATGAAGCGGTTGGAGCAAAATTACTAAGCCTATCGCTTGATGAGTCGTTATAGTTTGTGAAAAAAGCAAATAATCTGTTTGTTCCAGGATCTTCCTTTACACCTATCACTTCAGTTCCAATAGCTGTTATGTTAAACTTATTTAATAACTTAGTACCTAGTATATTTTCTAATGCGCCTACGTCAGCTCCCTCAGATGTACTTACGGTAACATTAACGGCGTCTCTATATTCACCAGCAGGAACTATTCTAGCGTCTAGGTCTTTATTCATTTTAGACCTTATAAATGTATTTCTTATATCTGGCATATATTAATTTTTAAGCCATTTAGATTTACCTCTCATTACTTGTGTAAACGCACCTAACTTAATATCTGATAATCTAATCTTGGCATTTCTTAAAGCAGCACTTCTTTCTTTCTTATACCTTCTTACTATATACTCAGGCATGTTAGCTCTAGTAGATACTATACCATGAACAATGTGCATATAAATAGCTTGCTCAGCCATTTTAGGTATTTTCATATCTAAGTCATAAGCTAAGCCATCTGATATGTACTGCATTATTATTAATTGATTTGCTAAATCACTTGAAAATGATATTCTTCCTTCTCTTTCATTTATAGTAAACCATCCATTTTTTTGAGATGTCTCTGGTTCTAATCCGTATCTTTGACCATAAGCCATTTTCCACCAATACCAATCATAAACACCCATGTAGTAGTCACTGTCAAATTCACCTGTTATTAACCTGTCATTAGCCTTTTTCCATCTTTCATCTATCTTAGCTTGAGCAGCTTCTGTATTTTCTCCATACTCATCTTGTATAGGCATGCCATTAGCATCTTGTAAAGGAAGTTGAGTAGGGTTGCTTGTTAAAGTCGTTGGGTATATTATATGCTTAACACCTAATGCGTCTACCCATGAGAACTCCACGTAGTTAACATAATCTTGTGGAATAGGATATGATAATGAGTTAGCTAAAGTTATTTCTATAGAATTTATACTTTTTAAAGTGTCATAGCTAAATTCTTGTAAACCTCTTTTAGCATGAAACAACACATCAGTTCTTTTAACTCTAGGTATTAATTTGTCTTCACCTACGTAAGCTATCATAAAATTGTCTATAACATCTTTTAAAGATATATATTCATAACCACCGTAGTTATTCCATTTAGCTTCTGCTATTAGCTCTAGTTTAATAGCTACTTTAGTTGCTCCACCTGTTGGTCCAGGTATAAATGGATTAAATGTTATAATGTTATTCTCTACAGTTGCAGTACCAGTATATAATGCAAAATCATTAGGAGCTATATTACCACTAGTGCTTACATATACATTATAATTAGCTATAGAACCTGGTGTTGTTGATCCAGAATCGTAAAGTTGAGTATCTAATGTACATGTTACTGAACTTGTATTTGCAGTTACAAAAAATATTTGTTCTCCGTTGTAATATTGACTATTAGTTTCTGTTATTAATCCCATTTTATGTTGTTTCTATTACATCTTCAGACTGAGCTAATTGAGTAGCTGTTTGAATCATATTAGTATCTCTTACTATAACACCACTGTATGCTAGTATTTTAAGTATAACTTCCGTTTGATCAATGTCAGAAAGTTCAAATTGTATTGAATATTCAGAGGATGCGCTATTAATATCTGCTGCTGTTAAAGTTATTAAAAGATCAGCTGTTGTGCCAGCTCCAAGAACTGCTTTAGGAATTGTTATAACATCACCTGGTTTAAAACCTAAGCCTACTGTTACAGCGTTTACTGCAATAGCATTTACCGCACCACTTGCAACTGTTATATCAATAATAGCTCCATAACCTAAACCACTGTTAGTAGCTTCTGGAGTGCCTATGGTAACAGAATAAGATCCATTAGTAGCACTGGTTACGTTTTGCGTAATACTAGTAAAAAGACTAGAACTAGCTACCAGACCTGCAAAACCAGGTGTAGGGTCATATATATATTGACCTAATGTACCAACAGTAAATCCCCATCTAACGTCGTTAGGCTTTCTAATATAATAGCAAAATAATTTATCTGCTCCTATTAATGTAGGATAAACTTGTAGATTATTGCCTCTACGGGTGAAGACTGGCCAAGTAGTGCTGGCTTGAGTAAGCTTTGATCTACTTATTAAATTAAACTCATGCTGAGAAAGTTCTTCACATTCTACAGATTGCATGTTAGCACTTTCATATTGTATAGTACCAAACCTATGTAAGTTTAGAGGTAATTTATAACCTGTTTGCAAAGATGCTTTCTCTTCAAATAAAGCTATTTTTTCTTGTATCATCTTTACACGATTGGCGTATTCACTATCAACAACATCAGGTCTTCTCATTTGTTGATTTAAGTCTTCAAAGTACTTTTCAAATATTTCTAATTGTACTTGAGTAGCTACACTATTAAACTCAGAAGGTGTTAAGTAACCTCTTTGCTCTTTGTTTAATATATATAGTACTGTTTGATATACTTGGTTTACATCCATATCGTTTAATATTTTTAAAAAAAAAGGTGGCGTTAAAACCACCTTATTTTATTATCACTTGTTATTTGATTTTTTTCTCTATTGATTTGTAAACTTCTAAACCTTCATCTGTTTTAAACCAAGCAGCTAAAGCTGAATATGGGTTTTCATCAAATGGTATGTTCATTAATTTACGTCCATTACTTCCCCAGTTAAAGGTTCTGTTGTCAGGCGATATTTTTAATATACCTGATTCTACAGCATTAATACCAAAGTTTCTTAAAACTACATTTTCGTCATGAGCCAGATCTAAAAATAGTCTTGGATCTCTTTTAGCAAAAATAAGTAAATCTCTTCTTAGTTCTTTAGAAGATAGATTAGAAACTGAAGATCCAACCTCTACTCTAAGTATAGCCTCTGATTGATCAAGATCTAACTCATAAGCAGTATTCATAGCAGCTAGTTCCATTTCTAAGTAATCGAAATGATTTTCAGCTTGTACCACGTGATCATGCTCTTTGAATATTAAATTATTATGAGGATGTTTGCTTAAAAATTCTTGTAAACTTCTTTTTTCTTTAGGAACAGTTAAGTGTCCTTTTTCAAAAACTATATGTTTTAAAGTAACAGGTCCTTTTTGTTCATCTACAAATATACTTCTTTGATTAGTAGCATATCTAAGTTCTCTTTCATAGCCTAATTCTTCGTCAAACCAAACTAGAGCAAACCTTTTAGAATGTCTACTAGGTAAAGTATATGTTAAAGGAGATTTGTTATTTAGTAAATAATAATTTCTGTTTTTGTACTCCCAAGTATCTGCTACTTTAGAAGATTTTTTATTTTTTGTTTCCATAATATAATATAATATAATAATTAAAAAAGACCCCGCCGAAGCGGGATCTTATTATTGTTCGACTTATGTTAAGTCAGAACCTTTTTTGATAGTAATAGTTGGAACAGCATTAGCTAATTTTGCTCCACCTGATGTTACTTCAACACCAACTTCGAAGTTGAAAGCAACAGCATCACCAGTAGAACCACTCATGCTTACAATAGCATCTTGATATGCTTTTTGTAAATCAGCAGCAGTAATACTGTAACTGTTGTTAGCTCCTGGTGCAGAGTAACTAACAGCCGTTTTAAGTAGAGAATCAACTCCACCTCCATCGGATGTTGTGTCACTAATAGCTACAGCATACAATATATCTACTGACGCTACAGCCGAAGCTCCAACACCACTATTAGATATTGCAGCTTTAACTTCCATCACATTATCGCAGTTGATCAACTGTCCAGTTGCTGCGTCGTTTAGTTTAATAAAACCCATAATTTCTATATATTTTAAATGTTTATAATTAATTAAGCTCCTTTGAATAACACGAAGTTATTAGCAGCTTGAGTTACTAAACATCTTTCAGATAAGAAACTAACAGTCATAGCATCTAAAGTGTCCGTATATGCACCGCCTACAGATCCAGTGATCCAAGACTTCATTCTTCTGTCTTCAGTTTCAGAAGCTCTATAT
>CERP01002323.1_pt1 | contig 23472 bp, 30 predicted proteins | sample 530801 | NCBI WGS metagenome assembly CERP01 (sample SAMEA2620991, study PRJEB7988) | marine metagenome | biome: marine biome (ENVO:00000447); feature: surface water layer (ENVO:00002042); material: "saline water (ENVO:00002010), including plankton (ENVO:xxxxxxxx)" | depth 5 m | reverse complement strand
TGAAAGATCTAAGGTTGCAACGTTGGCAGCAAAGGTTTTATAAATTTTCTCTTGACACAATCATAATATGTGGTTATAATATAGTATGAAAGGAGAATATTATGCAAGTTGCTGATAGAGAGAGTGAGATTGCTAAAGAAAGTGAAATATTTAAAAGTGTTACACCCGACTCACCAATGAAGGTGTGGCTTATAGATTATGTTGGTGAAAAATTTCAACAAGAAATGGTTCGGTTTAAATCTGATACCGGCAAAGAATATGAATGGGATGGTAATATTACAGTTGAGATGATCGTAGATCTCATGGCCAAGGAGTTTCCAGAATTTGTTATGGCATTGGCAGAAGAAAACTTTATTAGAGGTTATCGTCAGGCTTTTGCAGACTTAGAAGCCGGCCAAGAAATGGCTCAAGCCGAGCAAAATGAACAAGAATAGACTCAATATTGAAGATATAATAAAAAATTCTTTGTTAAATCAGAAAATTTTACAAAAAGAATATCGTCTGTTTGGAAAATTATTGTATGTTCAAGAGCCGTTTGCTGGCGATGTAAATGTACAAAATGTTATAAATAATATAGAACAAAATATACCCCCTCATTTGTTTGAGGAAGTGGATACTATAATCATAGGCACTTTTGACTTTTTGGACGAAAGGGAATTAGAAGCCCTTTATAAAGATGGTGCGATATATATCAGTAGTAGGATTATCAATGATAGGGACTTGCTAGAAAATATATTACATGAAACGGCGCATTCTTTAGAAGCACCCATGGGTCATTATATCTACTCGGATGGTTCTCTTCATTCTGAATTTGTTGGCAAAAGACAACGATTAAGAGATATTTTAAATTCTAAAGGTTTAAATTCATATCATAATTTTTCTAATACTGAATATGATTTAGAATTTGATTCATTTTTATATAAAGATATCGGATACCCAGAATTAAGAGCCCTAACAAATGGTTTGTTTCATACCCCCTATGCCATTACAAGTTTGAGGGAATACTGGGCATCTGGCTTAGAAGATTATTTTCTTGGAGATCGCCCAATGGTAAAAAGAATTAGTCCGAAACTATTTAATAAAATTGAAGGAGTAATAACTCATGAGTATTAAAAATATAAATATTGAAAAAAAAGAAAACGTCATCAAAGTTCATGTTGAATTAAACGAACGCAACGATAAAAAAGGATACCCAAAGACAAGATTTGACACATCTAACATATTGCAAATCTTAAAAGAAAAGAGTGTCTCTCATGGTGAGGTTATACAAGAATATATTCTTAAAAACTGGCACCCGGATCTATTAGCTGGAATTTGGATTTTTGAAAAGAAAGCAGTTGACAAACCTAAAAAACAGGTTATATTAAAAGAAGAGAAGCCAAAGACTACGCGCAAACGGCGTACTAGAAAGGTCTCGACTGAGGAATAAATGGCGCATGTTTCCTATTCGGAAATAAAAACATGGAACGAATGCCCGCATAAACACCGACTTCAATACGTTGAAAAGATTGCAGGATTCAAAGGCAACCTACACACTGCTTTTGGAACTGCGATCCATAGTGTTTGTGAGCACGGGCTTCTGAACGAAAACTTAGACAGAGAGAAACACTTTCTAGAAGAGTTTGAAAAAGAAATCGTTTCACTAGAAAAGAAAGAAGTAGAGATTGATAAGACTTTGCGATCGCAAATGATGGGCCAGTACGCGCCCATCGTTTCGTCGTTTCGTGAGGAACTTGACAACTACTTTGAAGACTGTGAGGTTATCTCTACAGAAGAAATGCTTTATGAGGACATTGAAGGGCACGATTTGAAGTTTAAAGGCTTCATAGACCTCGTTGTCAAGACTAAGGATGGTAAGTATCATATCCTTGATTGGAAGACCTGTGGATGGGGCTGGGACGCCAGAAAGAAGGCTGACAAGATCATTAACTACCAGTTAACTTTATACAAAGTTTTCTGGGGAAAGAAACATAATATCCCGATCGCCAAGATTGAGACACACTTTGGGCTACTCAAAAGAACAGCCAAAAAGAACAACACAGAGATTTTTCGAGTTACAAGCGGCAAAATAAAAGTAAAAAATGCCTTGACATTTCTTGAAAAAGCGGTTATTAATATAAAGAGAAAGATTTCTATCAAGAATAGATTATCTTGTAAATACTGTGATTTTTATAAAACAGAACATTGCAGATGAGGTTTAAATGAGTGAAAAAAAGACGATCCTAGTATTATCGGATCACCCGCTAGCACCCTCTGGTGTTGGTACACAGACAAAGAATTTTATTGAAACATTGATTACCACCGGCAAGTATCGTTTTATTTGTTTTGGCGGCGCCATCAAACACCAAAATTATGAGCCACAGTACATCACTGACTCCCGGTGGGGTGAAAAAGATTGGGTTGTATACCCAGTAGATGGATATGGTTCCCCAGAAGCAATTAGATCCATTTTGTGGACAGAGAAACCAAACTTGCTTTGGTTTATGACTGATCCAAGATTTTATGGTTGGTTGTGGCAGATTGAGAATGAAGTTCGTCCGTTGGTACCAATGGTCTATTATCATGTCTGGGATAATTATCCACCGCCTAAATACAATTCTAAATGGTATCAATCCACAGATGTAATTGCCTCCATCTCAAAAGTTACTTATGACATTGTTAATAAAGTAGCTCCAGATGTAGAAAATCATTACATACCGCATGCAGTTGATGGTAATATATTTAAGAAACTGTCAGATGATGATGTTAACAAATTCATGTCTGAAAGTTTTCCAGATAATAACGAAAGAACAATATTCTTTTGGAATAATAGAAATGCTCGGCGTAAGCAATCTGGAACTCTTGTGAATTGGTTTAACAAATTCGCCGAAGAGGTTGGCCCAGAGAATGTGTGTTTAATAATGCACACAGATCCTAAAGACCCAAATGGCCAAGATTTACATCAATTAATAGAAGATATGAATATGACTGATGGTAGGATTGTACTATCATCCCAAAAAATGCCTCCTCATGCACTATCAATGATGTATAATATGGCAGATTGTACCATTAATATATCTGATGCGGAGGGTTTTGGATTAGCAACTCTTGAGTCTTTATCTTGTGGAACTCCAATTATAGTTAATATGACTGGTGGCCTTCAAGAGCAGGTTACAGATGGTGAAGAATGGTTTGGCATTGGTATTGAACCATGTTCTAAAGCTTTAATTGGATCTCAAACAGTTCCTTATATCTTTGAGGATAGAATTAGTGAAGAAGATTTCCTCGACGCACTCAAGAAGATGTACAATATGACTGCAAAAGAAAGAGATGATTTGGGATCTGCCGGCTCCGAACACGTCAAGAAAAATTATAGTTTTGAAAAATTTCAAAATTCTTGGATCAATTTAGTGGATGACATAACTAACAGGCTAGGATCTTGGGATACAAGAACAGGATACAAATCTTGGGAAATTAAGGAGATATCATGAAAAGAGTATTAGTTAGAGGTCCCGCCCTATCACAGTCAGGCTACGGTGAACATACACGCTTTGTTCTTCGTGCCCTAAGACTCCAAGAAGCAGAGCTTGACATTCATATTCTTCCTACCGGTTGGGGTGAGACAGGATGGCTCGCCCTCAATAACGAAGAAAGAGTATGGATTGACCAAAGAGTAGTCGCTGGGTCTGAGTATTTAAAACAAAAGAATATATCTCCATATGATATCACTGTACAGGTTACAATCCCAAATGAATGGGAAAAGATGGGTTTATATAATATAGGTGTTACTGCTGGAATTGAAACAAATAAAGTTTCGCCGGTATGGCTTGAAAAATGTAATAGTATGGACAAAATTATTACAATATCTGAGCATTCAAAAAAGGGGTTTGTGTTAACGGAATATCATGGTCAAAATAAAAACACGGGCGCCCCAATGCATTTGCGCTGCACCACGCCAGTTGAAGTGGCTAGTTACCCAGTAAAGAGTGTAGAACCAACTGATGTATCCTTAAATCTTGATTATGATTTCAACTATTTGGCTATTTCACAGTGGGGCCCACGAAAAAATATGGAAAACCTGATTAAGTGGTTTGTAGAAGAAAATCACGATCAAAAGGTTGGACTTGTAGTAAAAACTAGTTTAAAAAATAATTCTACTGTTGATAGACAATATGTGGAACAGGTCATCTCTCAAGCACTTCCAGAAGTGAAAAATTGTAAATGTAAAATTTATTTGCTGCATGGAGATATGACCGAAAGCGAGATTCATGGCTTGTATAACCACCCAAAAATTAAAGCACTAGTTTCATTAACCCATGGAGAAGGCTTCGGACTTCCACTTTTTGAAGCGGCATATAGTGGTCTTCCAATTATTTCTCCCGGCTGGTCCGGGCAATCTGATTTCTTATACGCGCCTGCAAAAAACAAATCAAAGAAAAATAAAAAGAAACTTAAAGCGTATTTTTCCGAGGTGGAATATACACTAGGACAAATTCAAGAGCACGCTGTTTGGCCCGGCGTTTTAGAAAAAGATACCATGTGGTGCTACCCAGCCGAGGGGTCATTTAAAATGCGCCTTCGCCAAGTTAGGAAGAATTACACCAAATGTTTAGAAAGATCAAAACATTTGCAAGAATGGATTAAAAATAATTTTGGTTGGGATGATCAACACAAAAAACTCTCCTATATGATTAACGAGCCAAGTCCAATCTCTATGATAGAGAATAAAGATTTGCCAAAAATATCGATAATTACATCTGTTTATGATGGAGATGATTACATCCGGCCTTTCTTAGAGGATATTACAAGACAAACTATATTTAAAGATAAATGTGAGCTTATTCTAATTAATGCCAATTCTCCGGGTAGTGAAGAAGGAGTAATTCAAGAATATTTAGAAAAATATCCTAATAATATTATTTATAAGCGACTTGACAACGACCCCGGAATTTACGCTGTGTGGAATATGGCCGCGAAAATGGCCTCCGGTGAATATCTAACAAATGCAAATTTGGATGATAAAAAGGCATCGTATTCATTAGAAAAGCATGCAAAGTTCTTGGTTAGTAACCCAGAAGTAGATTTAGTGTATGCTGATTTATATATTTCTGAAACGGCCAATGAAACATTCGAAAATGTTGCAGACACGTCTAGACGGTATAACTTCCCAGAGTTTTCTTATGAAAATCTTAAAATGATAAATATGCCACATAATAACCCAATGTGGCGTAAAGGATACCACGAAAAATATGGATATTTTGATGAGCAATATCGTTCTGCTGGAGACTGGGAAATGTGGCTCCGAGGCGCCTCTCAAGGTAGTATTTTTAGGAAAATTCCTGATATTCTAGGAGTATATTATTTCAATCCTAAAGGTATGTCAACCAACCCAGAGAATTTCTCTTGGAAACAAGAAGAGGAAACCTCAATATATGAAAAATATGTTAACGTATCAATAGAGACATAAACACAATAAGGCTTTAGAATGAATTTGAAAGGCAATATATTGATAACAGGTGGTGCAGGTTTTATAGGCCATCATCTAATAAGATACATACTTGAAAATACAAAATGTAATATTATTTCAATGGATCGTATTGATACATCCTGTAGTCTGAGCAGATTACAGGACATTATATCCTCAGAACCAGAGTGGGCTAATAGACTTAGAATAGTGTGGCACGATCTAAAATCTCCTGTGAACAAACATATATCTAGACAAATAGGCCAGATTGATTATATATTACATTTAGCGGCAGGTTCACACGTTGACAGAAGCTTCATCAATCCGATTGGATTCGTAATGGATAATGTTATTGGCACTACAAATTTATTAGAGTACGCTAGGGAGAATTTGTCCGATCTCAAGGTTTTTCTTAATTTTAGCACAGACGAAGTTTTTGGGCCGGCCATTGATTCAAAAATCTTTAAAGAAGATGACAGACACAACCCATGTAACCCATACTCGGCCACAAAATCAGCAGCCGAACAGATGTGTAACGCATATGCGGTTTCATATGGTGTGCCTGTTATAACCACACACACCATGAATGTATATGGCATAAGACAAAGTAGAGAAAAATTTATTCCCTTACTAGCCCAGAAATTATTAAAAAATGAGTGTGTTGAAATACATGTGGATGAGAGTGGTAACATAGGCTCTAGAAAATATCTGCACGAAACCGACGTTGCATCAGCAATATTATTTTTATTAGAAAATGGTGAAGTAGGACAGAAATATAATATTTCGTCCAATGAAGAGGTGAATAATCTAAATTTGGCTATGATGATATCAAATATAATGGGTAAAGAATTAAAATACAATTTAGTTAATCCAACAAAAACTCGAGGAAAGAACGACATTAGATATTCAATTAGCGGAGAAAAGATTAAGTCTTTAGGTTGGAAACAAAAAACAAATCTAGAGCAGGGGTTAAAACAAGTTATTAAGTGGTATGAAAACAATCCTCTTTGGGTCTTGTAAAATCAATGTTACTAGCAACAGTCACTAACGATAAATACTTTTTTAACGCTGTTAATTTAATTGACAGTTACAAAGCAAATTCATTTAATAAACAAGTGTTATTCTATTCTCTTAATTTAAGTGAACGATACAAAGAATACTTAAAAAAGAGATATGCTTCACAAGTAATTTTGGAGGATGTGCCAAAGATATGTGATCATGCTCATGATATCACAACCTTTTTTTATAAAGTAAGCGCAATTAAGTCTGCATCAAAATATAATCAAGATTTTATTTACTCTGATGCAACAAATGAAATAGTTAAATTTACCTCTGATCTAAAAAACGACGTTGATCGCCTTGGTGGAAGAATAATTTTACCATACAAACACAGCATGTTAAAAAATAAATACTGGACCACAAAAAGATGTTTTAAAAAAATGTGTTGTGAGTCCGAGGAATATCTTGAATCCCCTCAACACTGGGCCGGCCTTCAAATATACGCTGCCAATGAACAAAACAACAATTTAATAAATGATATGTATGAATATATGTTAGATTTAGAAGTAGCAGGCCCTCCAGTAGGTATCAAAAATCCTGATGGCCCAGATTCAACATGCTTAGAACACCGTTGTGATCAATCTGTTTTATCAATTTTGTTAAAAAAACATAATATGGTGAACGATTTCAACATAGAATTAGCATACAAATACGGTGACCAACAAACTCTTGTAGACTTTGATCCATCATACAATCCAAAACTAGAAGATATTGTCATATTTTCTAGAAAAACTAAGTTTAATGATTATTCTGACAGAGAACAAAGATGTTAACTGTATTAATCACCGAGGCAGGAGGTCCTGCCGCAGTTGGTCTAATAAAAACCCTGAAATCTTCCTCTTTAGATATAAGAATAGTGGCAACTGATATGGACCCACTGGCCTCCGGGCTTCACATGGCTGATCTTAGTGTGTTGACGCCACATGCATCACAGGCTGAGTATACAGATAAACTCTTGGACCTAATTAAGAAATATGAAGTTGATTTAATCATACCAACTGGCGAACATGATTTATATAAATTATCAAAGATTCAGGATAAAATGAAAAACTTGGGGTGTAAGATATTTGTATCAGATCCGGATACAGTGGAAATATGTCAAAATAAGCTTAAGTTTTATGAACACTTAAAAAAAACAGATATTCCGCTTCCTCTGACTTACTCTAAAAATATGATTCTAAAACCTAAAAGAGGAAGTGGTTCTAGGGGTATTAAAATTGTTGAGTTGGAAGATCGCATAATACAAGAATATTTACCCGGTAAAGAATACACCGTGGATGTTTTTTGTGATATGTCGTCCAATATAATTAACCATGTTATTAGAGAGCGTGTAGCTACAAAGGCTGGAATATCTACAAAAAGCACGGTGCTATTTGATAAAAGTATATCGTTGATTGTTGGTCAGTTAGTTCACCACTTGTCCATTAAAGGGCCTGCCTGTGTACAACTTAGGAATAATGATAAGGGATCCCCGCATGTTATAGAATGTAACCCGAGACTAGGCGGAGGCACTTATATTAGTACACTCGCAGGGGTTAACTATGCTGATATTTATCTTAACATGCTTACCAACAAACCAAATAAAACCCAGAAACCTAAAGAAATAACTGTCACAAGATATTTTGAGGAGATTGTTTTATGAAAATTTATGTTGATATCGATGAAACAATATGTTTTTATGATGGGGTAGAAAGGCTCGGGTACAAAAATGCCATACCAAATCAGTCCAACATTTCAAAGATAAATAAGCTATATGACGACGGACACGAAATAACATATTATACAGCACGCGGTTCAGTTTCTAAAATAGATTATACTGAACTAACAAATAGGCAGCTTAAAGAATGGGGTTGCAAATATCATTTTGTTAGTGTAGGCAAGAAGCCTGATTACGATTTATTAATATGCGATAAGACAAAAAGAATAGAGGAAATAGAATGAAGCTTCATAATTTCAATAAAGTCTTATGTCTCTCACCACATCCAGATGATGTAGAATTAGGGATGATGGGCACAATTATGAAACACCATGACACTGAATTTACTGTTCTGTGTTTAACCAATGGTGCCACAAAATGTCTGAATGGCGTAAACGGGAAGAATAGACTGAGTGAGGTTTCAGAAGCATGGCACAAAGCTGATGTTAACAACGTCAACATTATATTTTCTGATTGTGAATACCTCACTGATAAGGACGGTGACTCAGAGTGGATTAATTATATCGAAAATGTTTTCATTAATGACGGCGCCTACGATTGTATTTTTCTACCAACAAGCGAAGATTCACAATTTGAACATCGTTTTATAAATGGGCTTGGTAATGCTTTAATCAGGTCAAAACCAATATCGTTAATTGAATATCGTACTCCGAGTACTCTAAATTCTTGGTTACCAAATACATTTGTAAACGTAGGAAAATACTACAGTAAAAAACTCAATTCTTTAAAATGTTTTAAAACCCAGCAAGCAAAGCCTTATTTCTCATCGCCAGTACTGGAGGCTTTCCATGCAAATTACCAATGTAGAAAAAAGGGTATATATTTGGTAGAACCATTCAGAATAATAGAATCATATATTAAATAAGGTGTAAAATGAAGAAATATGCTATCACAGCAGTGAATGACAACTCAGACTACTTATTTTTTGCTCCGATTTGGAGTGGCTTTTGGAAAAAAATGGGTTATGAGCCATATATAATTACAATTTCAAAAGACATATCTAAAAATGTATTAGATATCGTTGAACAATATACGACACAGATGGGCGGTACTATGCGACATCTTGAATATATCGAAGGCTATAAAACTAGTACGATTGCACAAGTGTCAAGATTATACGCGTCTGCTGACCCTATGTTTAATGACGAGGACTATCTAATCACAGATGATATTGATAAATTTGTAGTTTCAAAACCATGGTTTAATCAGCAAGATTATAATAAAAGCATTCATATTTTTGATTTAGATGAAACAAACTACACTAGACTAAAAATAGGATATATAGGTATGAAAGCTTATTTATGGAAGGAAATAATGAATATTTCCGACTCTACCTTACACGAGAGTGTAGAAAAATGCTTGACAAAAAATTTGCCCAGACGCTCAGACTGGGATTCGGCTAAAGTTTTAACACAGAGTGAAAAAGAAATAGATCAAGGTTGGAACCTAGATGAATTATTGCTAACTCGAGGCGTATTTTCCAGCGGCTATTACCCAGAAAAGTGTCAGATCATTACAAGAGGGGCGAATCATTTTGGTTTAAGAAATGGAAGAATAGATAGGACGTTCTGGAAACAAACATTTATGCAATACTTAAGCACTCGCATAATTGATGTTCACTTACATAGAGATCCTTATGAAGAAGATATTTGGAAGGATATAAAACTCATTATGACAACGACATTTAACAAGCAAGAAATAGAATCTTTTGAACAATATAAGCAAGAATTTGTCAGGAGTCTAAATGAATAAATTTAAAATAGTTGTACCGATGTATAACGTTGAAAAATGGGTTTCTAATACTATTAATACAATAAAGAAACAGAATTATCAACATTTTAAGTGTGTAGTGATTGATGATATATCTACAGACTCAAGTTATTCAATCGTCAAGGATCTAATCAAAGATGACAATAGATTTGAATTGATCAAAAACACAGAAAAAAAGTTTGCTCTTCAAAATATATATGAGGGTATAGAATATCTTAATCCTGATCCCGAAGACATTATAGTTACGGTTGATGGTGACGATTGGCTCTACAACTATGATGTATTAAACACAATTAACCGGGTTTATATGGATAGTCAGTGTTTTATAACTTATGGAATAAGTGTATACCTAGATGACCTTAAAAAAGGTATAGTTGTTCCAAACGGGTCAGAACCGTTTCCAACACGCGTTGTTACGGAATCACTTTTTAGAGATTATAGGTGGGTCTCATCACATCTTCGCACATTTAAATATGGTTTATGGAATAAAATTAAGAAAGAAGATCTATTAGATGAAAAAGGAAATTTCTTTCGCATGGCTTGGGATTTGGCATTTATGTTCCCCATGTTAGAAATGGCACAAGAACGCCACCGTTTTATTTCAGATATATTATATGTTTATAATAATGATAACCCTATTAATGATCACAAGGTTGATACACCACTTCAGTTAAGCACAGATCGTTATATTCGACAAAAAAACAGATACTCTAGAATAGATGGCATTAAATAATGGAATATAAAAGTATAAACGCGATAGATTTGTTATCGCCACTTAGGTTTGATGTTTGTGCAAAATATTTGTACGCTAAATATTGCAATACACAAAGCGGCTTTCCACTAGAGCTTTATTCACATCACTTAAAGGTTTGGAATAATTACTCAGAATATAATAACCCAAACAAGCAAAACCTAGAATCTTTCGTGAAAGTATTCCGCGAAATAATACACTCGATAGGTACAGATGGGTTTGATTTGAAAAAGTCTTATGTGCCGATTTTAGACGGAAAAATGATTAATGGTGCCCACCGAGTAGCAGCCAGTATATTACACAATAAAAAAGTATTATGTAAAGAATCGCCGATAACAGAAGGCCAGCTAGATTGCGGATATTACTTCTTAAAAAATAGACACTGTAATGTTCAGGGCGGACTACATTCAAAATATGCTGACGCCATGGCGCTAGAATATGTAAAATTAAAGAAAAGCACATTTGTAGTAACTTTGTTCCCATCAGCCTTTGGACACGAAAGCTCTGTGGAGAGGATATTAAAAAGATTTAGCACTATTGTATATGATAAGGAATTGGCCATCAGTAATAATGGCCCATTTAATTATATTCGGATGTTATATGATGGTGAGGCTTGGCTTAGTGGCTGGCACGATATGTTCATGGGTGCCCAGATCAAAGCTAGGGCATGCTTCAAGTTTGATCAGAGGACCAAGGTTTACCTAGTGGACACGGACAGCCCACAAGGCCTCATAGAAGCCAAAAGATTAATCAGGCAACTATACAATATTGGCAAAGATTCAGTCCATATTAATGACACTCATGAAGAGACCTTGAGGATAGCAAAGACAGTATTTAATGATAATAGTATCCAATTCATAAATAAGTCTAATCCTAAATACTTAAATAACTTTGAAAAATACTTTTTTGAGTACTCAAAATGGATAAAAGATAATTCACTTGATAGTGATTACTTTTGTATTGATGCAAGTGCAGTTTTGTCCAGTTATGGTCTACGCGACTGCCGCGACCTAGACTTTTTATATTTAGGCGACTTTATAGATACAGGAACAGATGACTTCTCCTGTCACAATCATGAAGCCAAATATTATCCGATGAACAAGGATGAAGTAATAGTAAACCCAGATAACCATTTTTATCATAAAGGTTTAAAGTTTGCTTCACCCCGTGTGATAAAAACTATGAAACAAATAAGATGTGAAGAAAAAGATTTAGTAGATATTAAAATGCTAAACACTGTATTATAATAGGAACTGATATGAAAACCACAATCAAGCAAGAAGATAGAATCACCAATTGTCGCCTGAAAGAGCAGTGTTGTGATGTAATATACGAACCGGGGTATAAGCTACCGCGTAGCCCCGGAGGGTGTTATATTGTATTTTGCAAAACAGAACACGCACCATACTTTTTTAATGCTTGTAAACAAAGTTACAACACTAACTATGTGCTTGTAACACATGATAGTGATGTGGGCATTACAAAAGAACTTTTTGATCAAGCTCCACCAAACGTATTTAAATGGTTTGCGATGAATGTTAAGTACAAACACGATCAGCTTATATCAATTCCTATTGGTTCTGTTGGAGCTACATGGATAGGTGTAGATGAGCATGCTACACAAAAACACTTACATGACTATACTTTAACAGAAGAAACTGGAAAACCTAAACAACATCGAAATTTAGTATACATTAATTTTGGCATTCATACTAACAATGAACATCGCGCTCCAATATATAACTACTTTAAAGATAAACAGTGGGCAACAGTGAGGCCCTGTGATATTCCTTTATCAGAATATAATAATGCAGATGGCTTTGTATCAATATCTCAATACTATGATGAGGTATATAATCATAAGTTTGTAATGTCTCCTTTGGGGAATGGTGTTGATTGTGGTCGTAACTGGCAATGCTTGTATCTTGGAACTATACCGATTGTACCAAGACATATTAACATAGAATTTTATGAGGATCTCCCGATTTTAATATATGATAATATAAACGACTTAACCGAAGAATATTTAAACTCTGCTTATGAAGAAATTACAAGAAAGAAAGTTAATTTAGAAAAATCTACATTAAGTTATTGGAAGAATCGCTTCTATGAAGAAAAGCAATTAGCCTCTAAAAAATGAAAAAAACAGCTTTGATAACAGGAATAACTGGTCAAGACGGTAAATATCTCTGTGAATATTTAAAAAAAATGAATTACAATGTTTATGGTGTTGATGTACAGGGATACTCAAATAAAGAACTAAAATATCACGGTATATCTACAATATATCAAGTGGATATATCTAGGGTAAGGTTAATACACGACATAATTAATCAGGTCAAGCCGGATGAAATATATAACTTGGCTGCGGTCCACAGAATAGAACACCAAGACAAAAAACTAAGTCCAGAGTCTATGAAAGCCATAAATGCGGTCAGCACAGTGAATATGCTCAGAACTTGTGCTATGAATCTACCTAACGTTAAGTTTTTTCAGGCCGGCTCATCTGAAATGTTTGGCAATTCTTTTGATGATGATGGACTTCAGAGAACCACAACTACTATGAATCCCATCACAGAGTATGGCAAAACCAAGTGCATGGCCTATGACGCTGTAGTAGAACATCGTAACAAATATGGCTTGTTTGCCTGTAATGGCATTCTCTACAATCATGAGTCACCCTACAGGAAGGAAAAATTTGTCACAACTAAAATAATAAAAACAGCAATCAAAATAAAGAAAGGCCTTGAAAACGAGTTAAGATTAAGTAATTTAGAAGCCGGCCGCGACTGGGGTCATGCAAAAGATTACGTCCGCGCGATGCATTCAATCTTAACACACGGCAATCCAAGCGACTGGATTATATCTACTGGGCAGGCAAGCACGATCAGAGAGGTCTGTAGACATGTTTTTGATAAATTAGGTTTAAATTATGAGCAATACGTTGTCGAAGATGTTAATTTATCAAGAAATGAGTATAAAAGAATACCATGTGGAGATCCATCTATAACGGAGAAAGAGTTAAAATGGGAAAGAGAATATGATTTATATAAAATGTTAGATGAAATACTAGAATATTGGCTTGAAAGGATATAAAAATGGATACAATAGGTGATATGATCGATAAACTAACGATAGCCAATGTAAGGTTATGGATGCTGGAAGATAGTAGAAGAGAATTTTGCAAAACAGACGCCTCCAAAACTGAGTCAGAGATCAAAGATTTTTTAAATAAAATTAGTAATACTAACAGAGAGAGAAACGATCTTATTGATCAAATTAACGGATCTCTTAGCGTACTTATTGATGAGGCTGCTAATAAAAAATCTTCTATCCGTATAACTTCTGAGCAGTTACTCGGAACAGGTAAAAACAAGTTTTATAAAATGGAAGACAAATGAAAAAAATACTAATAACCTCTGATAAATACTCTTTTTGTTTAGATGGTTATCAAAAACTCCTTAACAGACACTGGCAAGAAGAGGGTGTAGAATTTACTGTTTTAGGGTTCGCAGAACCCAGAGCAACGTTACAAGAAAACTTCACGTTTCAATCTTTTGGAGGTGAGTTTAATGATGCTTCTCCTTGGGTTGACGCTCTGATGACTTATTTTCCAAATCTTAAAGAGGACTATTTTTTCTTGTGTTTTGAAGACCACTATTTAATCGGAGACGTAAATGTAAAAATGCTCCAGCATGCCGAAAAAATAATGCAAGAAGATAAGAGCATAGGAAAAGTAAGGCTGCTACCACACTATCAGTGTGATAATAAGATCGGCGGTGAATATGATGAGCATTTTAACTTTTATTTTGGTAGAGAAAACATTGTGTCCACAACATCATTACGTCCATCAATATGGCGAAAAGATTACTTTATACAACTGTTAACAAACCCAAGCAGAGTTATGAATCCGGGCCAGTTCGAAGACAAAAATCAAGCCATGTTCTTAGCGGACACAAAAATGTTAATACCAAAAGGGTCTGATCCATTATACCCTGATATCGATGCTTTTCGCAAAGGTAATATTAACCAAGTTCCCATATCAGGGCCGGGAGTCATTGATATGGACGAATACAAACTTTATATAGATCAAGAGGACGTTGACGTATTCAGATCAAATATAAGCACATGGGAGAACAGAAAAATGCATAAATATGATGTTGATCGTATCAGCGAAGAACTTGTTGGTTGGGACAACGGAAAATATTATGGTCAGTGGGAAACTGATAAAGTAATAGAATCTTATTTTCCTGATGGCTACAATGGGGCCTGTATAGAGGTTGGGGCAGCAAATGGCATAAAGGGTTCAAATACTCTGTACTTTGAAGAAAGGGGTTGGGATACATTGTGCATTGAGCCAAATCCAGAACACAGCGAGTCGCTAGAAAAACATAGAAAGCTAGTTAGGTACTTTGCATGTGATGAAAAAAGTGGTGCCTTACCTCTTACCATATTTCGCGTAGGCGAAAAAAATATTACCTCTTCACTTACATCACTTTTTCCTGACGATAGATTGGTAAAAGATCATAAATCATTGATCAATGAAGCCTATAAGATAGACGTAAAAGTTGAAACACTTTCAAACATAATTCAAAATGAGGTTAACGGCACCGTTTTTGAAAAACTAAGAAAGATAGACTTTATTTCAATTGACACAGAAGGAACTGAATTAAATGTGTTAAAAGGCCTTGACTTTTCTTTATATGATGTTACATTATTAATAATAGAAAACAACTATGACGATAAGCAAATAGAGGATTTCATGATCTCAAAAGGCTATCGAAAAGACAAAAGATATAAAATCAACGATTTTTATGTCAAAGGCACCTAATGGAAGACAATAAAAGCACAAATCTTTTTACTCTTGGTAATCTCTATATATCCGATTTTATTGGTCAAGATTCTGAGCCAAAAAAAGGAAAAGATGAACTATCTCTAGTGTTGGAACACTCTACCGGCGCCGTAAGGCTAGAAAGGGTTGTGGACCCAAACTTGATGTATGGAGAATACTGGTACCGATCGGGTATCAACTCCACTATGACTGAAGAGTTGCAGTCTATAGCGGATGATTGTTATAGATCTATAGATACGAATGATGGCGATATATGGCTTGATATAGCCTGTAACGATGGAACATTGCTGAAAGCAGTGCCGCCAAATCTAGTAAAAGTGGGTATCGACCCGGCAGATGAGTCTTACTCGTATGAATCCATGCAGATTGCAGACCTTATCGTGCAAGACTTTTTTAGCGCCAACGTTTACAAAAAAACAAAATACGGAAAACAAAAAGCTAAAATAATAACAATAATAGCAATGTTCTATGATATTGAAAATCCTCTTGATTTTTTAAAAGACGTAGAGGAGATTCTAGATGACGAAGGATTGCTGGTTATCCAAATGAGCTATACGCCATTAATGCTTAAGCAGTTGGCTTTTGATAACGTCTGTCATGAGCATGTATACTATTATAGCCTCACATCAATACAAACTCTGTTAAACAAAGCTGGCCTTACAGTTGTAGACTGTCAGCTAAATGATGTTAACGGCGGCAGTTTTAGAATTTATGCCAGAAAAGAGTCTGCTGATCCCACTAAATTTCGAACTTCCCCATTTAGAGATGTTGCAAAATATAGAGTGGATAGCCTGCTGGCCCTTGAGAGAGAAAATGCGGTGGATACCCCAGCCCCATATGAGAAGTTTTATAAAGACATATTAGATTTACGAGAACAAACAGTATCTTACATAAAAAAAGCGAAAGCACAAGGTAAAACAGTTTGGGGCTATGGGGCGTCTACAAAGGGAAACACACTCTTGCAATGGTTTGGACTAGACAATACCTTAATAGATGGAATCGCTGAAAGAAATCCGCATAAATTTGGCTTGAAAACAGTAGGCTCAAACATACCAATTTATTCCGAAGAAGAAATGAGAAAAGCCAAACCAGATTACCTACTAATTTTGCCATGGCACTTCATCAGTGAGTTCAAACGCAGAGAGGAAAAGTTTTTAGAAAATGGCGGTAAGTTTATTGTGCCTTGCCCCAAGTTTGAAATTATAGGAAAAGACAAATGAAGATATATTTTATGCCAGTATGGGGCGATTCAACGGAAACCATTTACGATACAATGAAGAAACAAACTCCACAGTCCAAGGGCGTCTGGAAAGATATGTCGGCAACTGTGGATATGTCAGAGGCAGATTATTTTATAGTGCAAGATTATACAGACATAGCACATACAGAAAAAAGCAAGACGTATTATTTTGCCAGAGAGCCTCTCGGCGCCGGCCGTGTGGATGATGTGGATGCTGTAAAGAAATTTTCGTGGGTCGATGGAACAAGTTACTTGTACACAAAGTGGGTCTACCCTCAAGATAACATAGGTGGCGTTAAGATGACCTATGATTCGCTTGTGTCTCAAGAGCCTGTTGAGAAGAGCGCAAGCTTGGTATGTGTTCAGTCAGGTAAATATTTCTTAGAAGGGCACAAGAAAAGGGTTGACTTTATTAATAAGATTATTTGGAACAATACCAATAAGATTGATCTTTGTGGCTCGATTAGGCAAGCAATATCTTATGGTGGCCCCGGTGAAAATTATGTGGTGGATAAATTTGAAAAACTGAAAGACTATAGATACTGTTTGGCCTTCGACAACGGTCGGCGCGAAAATTATTTTGGAACTCAATTTACTGATGCTTTGTTATCTTGGGCAGTCCCGATCTACTGGGGCGCCCCCAATATATCGGAGTTCTTCCCAGAGGATTCGTACATAGTTCTTGACATAGACAATCCTAGAGGGTTTGAAGATGTATTAGATACCTTGACCCCAGAAGATTACAACCGGCGCTTACCGTCAATCAAAAAAGCAAGAGATTTGATTTTAAACAAATACAATATATGGCCAACCATTTATGAAGCAATAACCAGCGGCGAGGTAACTTGGGGGAAAGAATGAAACACTTCTACTCTAAAATAGATGAAAGCGAGCTTCTTCACATGGTATACCGCCTAAACGATGTTGTAAACTCTAGAGAAAATATAACGCCAGCAAATCAATATTTACAAGTTGCATCAATCATGATGGATAGTGGCCACACATTTAGGCCGCACAAGCATATAGAAACAATAAGAACTACAGATATAACACAAGAATCTTGGGTTGTGATCCAAGGAAAGGTAAGAGCTATATTATACGATTTAGATGATACTATTCTTGCTACTCCTATTCTTGAGCCCGGAGATTGCTCCATAACTTTTAAAGGTGGCCACAACTATGAGTGTCTTGAGGATAATACTATTGTATATGAATATAAAACAGGCCCATATCTGGGCGTTGAAAAAGATAAAACTTTTTTAAAGGAGCAAGTGTGAGTTGGAATAAATGGTTAACCGGCAACAGATTTACTCTGTTTAGAACTGCTATACTTCAAGAACAGTTCATAGAGTGTATCATGGATCACACGCCAAAAAAGGGCACTATCTTAGAGGCTGGTTTTGGTTTTGGTACCACGATAGAGCTTTTAAGAGATTTAGGGTATGGTGTCAAAGGTTTTGACTTAGAGGGGGTAGCAGTTAAAAACTGTCAAGAATTATATCCCCACCTGAAAGAGCAGCTTTATGTGGGAGATATCCTGCTAGAAGAGGCATATTCTCAAAATGTTGATACCATAATACATCAAGGTGTTCTAGAACATTTTACAGATGAAGAAATAAGAAAAATTTTAAGTATTCAAAGTAGAAAAGCAAAAAAGATAGTTTTTGATGTACCGAATAATCTAAGAAAAAATATGGAAGATGAGGGAGACAAAACCAGATTCGAAAGCCCAGAATTCTGGGAGGATATTATAGCTAGTGTAGGTCTTGAGTTCAAAAGATATGGGCGAACTTACGATTACGGTAATGATTATCTACCACAGATTCTAAAAAAGTATGACTCAGATTTGATGAAAAGAGTTGGTAGATCTAGTATCTTTGTTGTGGAGGGAAAGCAATGAAATTGCATTTAGGATGTGGACGCATTAATATACCCGGCTTTTACAATATTGATTTTAGTGACCATGAACATGTTGATTTGAAAGCTGATATCCGAGATTTACATATGTTTGAAAATAATAGTGTAGATCTTATTTATGTTAGCGCAACATTTCAATACTTTGATCGACAAGAGGGATTTGATTGTCTTAAAGAGTGGCATCGTGTATTGAAGAAAGGTGGTGTTTTAAGATTATCCACTGTTGACTTTGATAAACTTCTTGAGGTTTATGAAAAAGCTGACAAAAGCCTAAGTTATATCATAGGTCCCCTGTATGGTAGGATGGACGTGTATGATGACAATAATAAACCAGTAAAAAAAATATATCACAGAACCGTTTACAGTAAGACAGATATGATAGATATTTTAAAACAAGCCGGTTATGAAAAGATTGAAACTTATGAGTGGGAAAATACCATACACAATGATTATGATGACCAAAGCCAATCATATTTCCCACATATGGAGAAAGAAAATGGTATCCACATCATGCAAAACTTACAGGCTGTTAAATGAGTTTTGGTGTTGTTCGTAAATTTGAACAAAAAATAGCAGATTTTTATGGCTCACCTCATGCGGTGGCTGTAGATTGTTGCACTCACGCATTAGAGTTGTGTTTAAGATATCAAGATGTGAAGTATTTTACAACACCAAAAAGAACTTACTTGTCGGTTCCCTTTTTAGCACAAAAGCTTAACATAGGTTTTGATTGGAGGGATGAACAATGGGTAGACTATTATTTTTTAGGAGACACTAATATAATAGATGCTGCTGTTTTTTGGAAAAAAGATGGCTACATACCTAGCACTTTCATGTGCCTAAGTTTTCAATATAAAAAACACTTAAGTCTTGGCAGAGGCGGCATGATATTGACTGATGATGTTGGCGCAGCCAAGGCCCTAAGAAAGATGTCATATGACGGTCGAGACCCGGATATTCCGTGGAGAGAACAAAATGTCAGTATGGTTGGATATCATTATTATATGACCCCGGAGACAGCCAAGTTTGGCTTAGAGAAATTACCCAAGGCGATTATTGACACACCTATAAAGTGGAGTGTTACAGATTGGCCCGATTTAACACAAATGGAGATTTTTAAATGAGCAAAAAAGCACTCATAACAGGAATAACTGGACAAGATGGTAGTTATTTAGCCGAATACCTTTTAGACAATGGGTATGAAGTATACGGTATAGTTAGAAGACTATCAGTTTCAGAAAATCAAGACAGCCGGCTTAAGCACATACGGCACAAAATAAAGACTTTTTATGGTGATATGTTAGACTATCCATCCTTGTTTAGGATTGTTAGCGATGTTATGCCAGATGAGATTTATAACTTGGCAGCTATGAGTCATGTCAGGGTTAGTTTTGATGTTCCATCTTTCACAATACAAACTAATGCGGTTGGTGTGCTGAACTTGCTAGAGGTGTATAGGACAGTGTGCCCAGAGGCAAAGTTCTATCAGGCAAGTTCATCGGAGATGTTTGGTAACTCTGTTGATGCGGATGGTATTCAACGACTAACAACTCCCATGAACCCTGTCAGTCCATATGGGTGTGCAAAACTTTTGGCGTTTAATCTAGTTAGACACTACAGGCAAGCATACAACCTTCATGCTTGTAATGGAGTGCTATTTAACCATGAATCGCCCCGTCGAGGCTCTAACTTTGTCACTAACAAGGTAGTTAAAGCAGCCGTTGAGATTAAAAAGGGTTTAAAAAACAAATTGGAGCTTGGTAACTTAGACTCATATAGAGATTGGGGTCACTCAAAGGACTATGTTAAAGCTATGCACATGATCATCAACCATAAAGACCCAGATGAATGGGTTGTCTCTACGGGCGAAACGTGGTCTGTAAAAGATCTGGTGGAATATGTTTTCAATAAGTTAGACCTAAATTGGAAAGAATATGTTGTTCAAAATCCAAAATTTATGCGTCCCGAAGAACTAAAGTATCTGAAGGGAGACTCAACGAATATTCGGAATGTTTTAGGTTGGGAACCAGAGTATACTTTTCACAGTATGCTGGATGAGATGATAGAAGATTGGATGAATAAAATTTAACCACCGGTATAAAAATGAGACTTAATTTAGATACAAATAAAATACTTGTTACCGGTGGCTCTGGAATGCTTGGCCACGCGGTCCAAACAGTCTTGCCATCTGCGGTATACCTATCTTCTGCGGACGGCGACCTAAAACAGTGGGAGGAGACTGTTAGGTTGTTTGAGCAGCACAAGCCAGATATTGTGATTAATTTAGCAGGCCGTATTGGTGGCGTAAAGGCCAATATGCAAAATATGGGTAACTTTTATTATGACAATATGCAAATAAACACTAATGTCATTGAGGCTTGTAGGATCTTTGGAGTTAATAAGCTACTGTCAACTCTTAGCACTTGTATATATCCTGATAAAGCGCCCCATCCACTGAAAGAATCCGATATACATAGTGGGCCACCACACTCTTCAAATTATGCATACGCGTATTCAAAGAGGATGGTAGACGTTCAGTCTAGAGCATATAGGAAGCAATATGGTTGTAATTTTACAACGGTTGTTCTAAATAACTTATTTGGCGAAAACGATAATTTTGATCTTGAAGAAAGTCATATTATCCCAGCGATTATTCGAAAAGTTTGGGAAGCAAAAATAAACAATAAGCCGTTCATAGAGTGCTGGGGCGACGGCTCTCCGCTCAGAGAATTTACTTATTCCAAAGACACTGCTAGAATTCTATTGTTTTTGCTAGAAAAATATGACAAAGAGCATCCTATAAATATAGGTAATACAAACGAGTATCATATCAAAGAAGTTGTGGAAACAATATGTTCTATTTTAGAATATGATGGAGTCATAAAGTGGGATACAACAAAGCCGTCTGGGCAATACAGAAAACCAAGCACAAACCAAAAACTATTAGACTTGGGTTGGCAAAACGAGTGGTATACTTCGCTAGAAAAAGGCTTGACTAAAACTTGCGAATGGGTTAAATTAAATTATCCAAACATAAGAGGTGTCTCATGAAAACAGTCTTAGTAACAGGTGGTTGTGGTTTCATTGGAAGCAACTTAGTAGATTTATTAAGAGATCGTGAATACAACGTAATAGTTGTTGATAATTTATCCTCTGGTAAAAAAGAACATTGTCGAGACGATGTAGAATATCATTTTCACGATTTCCAAGACTTGTTGGCATCAGGCGCATTTTCGACACAGAAAATAGATGTAATTTTTCATCTTGCCGCCGAAGCAAGAATACAGCCAAGTTTTGAAAACCCTTTGTATACCTGCGAGAATAACTCGCTTGGTACAGCCATTGTGTGTGAATATGCCAGAACACATGGTTGTAAAGTCGTGTACGCGGGCTCAAGCTCATTTTATGGGGGCGTCTATTTAAACCCTTACTCGTTCGCAAAATGGCAAGGAGAAGAAGTTTGTAGGATGTATTCCGATGTTTATGGAGTCAATACAGCTATCATGAGATTCTTCAATGTTTATGGACCTAGAAACCCTCTGATCGGACAATACACCCCTGTGGTAGCAATATTTGAAAACCAGAAAAGAACATCTGGTGCCCTGACTATAGTTGGTGATGGCGAACAACGTCGCGATTTTACTCATGTTAAAGACATATGTAGGGGTTTAGAATTAGCGTCAAGAGGAGAATGGTTGGCTGAGATTTTTAATCTTGGAACTGGAACCAATTATTCTATTAATGAACTTGCTGAAATGTTTGAGCACGAAGTAAAATATATACCTGCCCGCCCCGGCGAAGCTCGTAACACTTTAGCAGATATAACAAAAACAACAGAGTTTCTTGGGTGGAAACCAACACAAGATATTCGTGAATATATCAAAAATACTTAATCAAAGGAGATAGAAATGAGTGATAATAAAGATATGTATATGGCAGATCAAGCCCTTGGCGCCTTAATGATGGCACTTCAAAGGTCTTTAATGGAACAAACAGATATTGTACCCGTGTTAAAAAACTTCAAATTCAGACTTTCGGAGGAAGGTTTAATAGTAATTAACCCTCCTTTAGTTAAGTTCAAAGAAGATTTTGAGGAAAACGAGGAGGAATAACTTGCCACGCTATACTTATAAATGCAATGTCTGTGCCAATTCTTTTGAAGTATCTCATTCAATTTCTGAAAAATTAACCAATTGTAGGTGTGGTGAAGAGGAATCTTTAAAACGAATTCCCTCTTTGCCTTTTCGTACTTCTGTTAAGCAAAACGGCCAAAAAGCTGGAGAAATGGTTAAAGAATTTATTGAAGAAGCTAAGAGGGATATAGATGACTACAAGAATGAAATTTCTGAGGAGGTAAATGATGTTTGATTTGTTTTTTATTACATTCCTTATTCTTTCATTTTTGCTTAACATTTTTCTACTTTGGTATTGTCGAAATTTAATGATTAGCCTTTATGACACAGCAGAGAATATGCAGGCGCTTGTTGAAGAAGCAATGTCCTTTAGTCAACATTTGAATAGCGTCCATGAGTTAGAAGTGTTTTATGGTGATGAGACATTGGGTAATCTTATAAGACACTCAAAAGGTTTTATTGATACTCTAGAAGACTTCGCAGAAATTTATACCCTGTTCGACCAAGAAGCAGAAGAACAGTTAACCGAGGAGGTGCCTGATGATGCCGATGCCTAAACCAAGAAAGAGAAGAGCCAAGGGTAAACAATA
>CERP01006520.1_pt1 | contig 23515 bp, 34 predicted proteins | sample 530801 | NCBI WGS metagenome assembly CERP01 (sample SAMEA2620991, study PRJEB7988) | marine metagenome | biome: marine biome (ENVO:00000447); feature: surface water layer (ENVO:00002042); material: "saline water (ENVO:00002010), including plankton (ENVO:xxxxxxxx)" | depth 5 m | reverse complement strand
CAGATTCTATATCAGAAGTAACAAGAACTAAACAAAGCGGTTGTAAATAATAAAGTATGGCGTGTCAAATATTTAACGAAGGAAAATCAAATCAACAAGTAATAGCTCTTAATCAAAAAGATTCTAAGTTATTTAAAGATTTAAAAAAACAAACTGGAGATAATTCTACAGCTGTATATCTTTATAAGCTTGCGCACTCAAAAGAATTTCAAGAGCAGTATGGGCATTGGGAGCTAGCTAGTAAAATTACAAACAAAGAAGCTATACCTGAAAGTTACAGAGAGTTTAGTGAGTATGAAAAAAGTCAATTTGCTACTGTTTATAAAACTAGTTCTTCTCTTATATCTAAAATAAACCAAAATTATATATTAGACGAAAACGGAGAACCTAATGTAGATCCTATATTTGAGTTTGACCAACGAATAGGAAGACAATTAAATCAAAATGCCCAAGTAAACAGAGTTAGACATGATAATCAACGTGCCCCTATAGAAAAAGCAGCAGACTTTATATCTAAAAAAAGAGAAAACTTATTGCTGCAGGCAAGTAGATTTAAAGGAACAGAAAGTGATTACACTTCTCGTATTAATGAACTTCTTAAGCAATTTGATGAGGTAGATACAACAGAAGCGTTATATTTATATGAGGATTATATACATGACTTACTAGGAAAACCTAGTAAAACTGGTAAGATGATGGGAATAGAAGGTAGACTTAATTCTTTAGAGTCTATCAATTTTGAAAACATGGAATACGCAGAGTTTACTAAAAAATCTATGGAGGCTAAAAGAGCTTTACATGAAATTAGTATTATATTAAACTCTCTAAAAGATTTAAACACTTTAGACTCTAAAGATTATAAAGGTACTCCTATACAAGCAGCTGTTAAAAATTTAAAAAGAGAAACTTCCAGGGTATACGATTTAGACCAAAGATATAAAAGCTTAGCTAAGAATTTATATAGACAAGTAATAGTAAACTATGGCCTTACTAGTAATCCTGATATACTTCAAGGGGATTTAGATTTGTTTGACGCTCAATTTGATGAGACTGCTATGCAGAGATGGATGGATTCTCCAGCTGACACGGGTAATTCTTTTATTGCTAACACAGTAAAACTTATTCAAATACAGAATGAGAAAAAAACAACAGAAGAAAGAAAACTAGTAAGACAGTTTACTAAAAGAATTGACGATTATAAAAATAAAGGTTATAAAATAGAAGAGTTGTTTGAAGTTTATAACGGAAATAAAACAGGTAAACTTGTAAGAGAGTATGACTGGAGAGTTTATGGGAATTTAAAAACAGAAATGCATCAACTTAGAAGAGAGTTGCAAGAAAAAATAGATAAATCCCAAGATGAGTTTGAAATAAAAAAACTTAAGAAACAGCAAAAAAGAATAACAGCTAAATTTTTTACTGAAAACCAGGTACAAAGAGAAAACTATACAGAACTAGTAAAAGAAGCTAGAGAAAGATATGGAGCGGATACGGCTAGATACCGTAATTGGTACTGGACTAATCATTATCAGAGTGATGCTACAGGAGTAGTGTTTGCAAAAGGAGAACTTATTAGACCTGCAGATAAATATGAAAGCAAGGCTTATAAAGAAATTGCATCTAACCCTGAAAAACTTAAAATGTTAGACTATCTAACTGATCTTTTTTCTGAGTTAGTTAGCCATACTCAAGGTACTCTTATGGAAGAAGGGTATTTACCACCTGTACCACTAGACCAACGTAAATACTGGGAAGTTATTAGAGATACTTTTTATAAAAAGAAAGAAACTCCTGGAGAAGTAGATGGGATGCTTGAAGTTATTACAGATGAAAATGGTCGTCTTGTACATTTTGTACCTTTCCATTATATGCGCTTACTTGACCAACTTGAAACGGTGAAGATAACAGAAGAAATGACAGATGAAGAGAAGAAGGCGGCTAGAGCGGAGAACAGAAAAAGGTACCAAGAAAATAGAATACGACATGCAGAAGCTTTAGACTATAATATAGAATCTACTGTACCTCTGTTTATAAAGACAGCTTTAAATCACAAATATAAAAAAGAAATTGAAGGTCAAGCTTTGCTTGCATTAGAAATTTTAAAAGGCGGTGAAATCAAAAAGAACAGATCAGGTAAAGAGCTTGTAAATAAAATACTAAGAAAAAAAGGAGAAACTGCTCCTGTAACTACGTCAGCTGAAGGTAGTAATATAGTTAATCACTACGAAGACTGGTTACGTATGGTGTTTTACGAAGAGTTTGCTAACCCTGAAAAGCTAGAAGCTTTTGCTAATTCTATACAAAACTATGTATCATTTAAAGGTATAGGTTTTAACTATTTATCAGCATTAAACAACCTAACATTGGGTACTATTATGCAGAATATAGAAGCTGCAGGTGGGATTCATTACGGTATAAAAGACTGGGCTTTTGCTCAAAAAATATATAATACAAATATATCTAGATTTGTAGTAGGTAGAAATAAACTAGATTCTGGGCATGTATCTGAAGCAATTATAAAAGAGTTTGATATTTTACAATCTCAAGATGAATTGATGGGTAAACAAGGTGGCCCTGAAAAAACTATACTACATAAACTTAAATTTGTGTCAGATGCAGCCTATACAATGCAGCATTTAGGTGAACACATGATGCAAAACAAGGCGTTATTAGCAATGACTAATAAATTTAGAGTAACACTACAAGGTAGAATAGTGAGAGATCCGAGAGCTCTTGCAAGAAAAGATGGTAATTTAAAAGAGTATAACACTAATTTAGATGTTCAAGAAGCTTATATAGATAAATTTAATTCACTAGGTACTCTGTATGATAACTATGAGCTAGACTCAGACGGGTTTGCTAAAGAAAAAATAAAAATATCTACAGAAGAAAAGTCATTATTTAAACAAGAAGTTGTAGGAGTTAATCAAGCTAACCACGGTATATATAATAAAGAAGATGCAGGAGCAATGCAACAATATGCGCTTGGCAGACTTGGTATACAGTTTAGAAAATGGATGATGCCAGGGTGGAACAAAAGATTTGGTAGTAGGTTCTTTGATAAACAATGGAACGAGCGTAGAAATATACACGATGAGGGTATGTACGTAAGTACTTTAAAGTTTTTAGGTGATTATATGATGGGTTTAAAACAACTTAACTTTAATTATAAATTACATATGAATAATATGGATGAACAGCAACAAGCTAATGTACGTAAAACTTTTACAGAGTTTGCTTACTTAATAGGGGCTGCTTTATTTATGATGCTTTTAACTGCTATGGCGGAAGACGATGAGGAGTTAAAAGAAAATACTGTATTTAATGTAGCTTTATACCAACTAGACAGATTAACAACAGAACTTCAGGTATATAATCCATACGGATTTATAAACGAAAGTAGAAAAATACTTAGATCTCCTATGGCATCTAGTACAGTTTTTGAAGACTTACTTGGGTTAGGAACTTCTTTATTTTGGGAAGCTACAGGTAACGAGGATAAAATGTATTTTCAAGGAGGAGCAAGATACGGTGATAGGAAATCAACTAGATACCTTTCTAAAATGATTCCTTTCCTTAATCAAGTAAACAGGTTGTCAGATCTAGAAGACAATAATAAATACTATAAGTTATATTAATTGCGATTAAAAGGGGGCTAGTTTTTACACTAGCCCTTCTTTTTTTAAAATGAATGTAAAGGGATAACCACAAACCCTTATACAGAAACTATAGCGCTCAATTTTAAAGTTTCTCCGCTAAAAAGAAGATATGCGTGAATCTGACTGTTACCACCACTATTGGTGCTTGCTGTAACATACATTAATTCTCTTCTTTATTCTTATTTATTCTTAGATGATTGAATACTAAAAGCTTGCTCTTTATTATAATCTTGATACTCGTATAGATACGGAGGATAAAATTTACCCTCATCGTAATACATAATACGTTTTTTCTCGTAATAAGGCATAAAAGAATTATCCACTCTAGGATCGCCTAAAATTAAAAAGTAAACTTGATCAAACATATCACCTCTCAACCTATCATAACCATCTGTAAGTATTATACAAGGTCTATTCATCTCTTTAGCATTATCTATACACTGTTGTATGTCAGTACCACCGTCTATTTTCATACTAAAGAAATCGTCTTTAGGTAATTTTTCTAACTGAGTATGAGAAGAAAACAGATAAGCATCTTTAAGAAGATTCATATCTTGCATTTTCTTAGCTAGTATTCTTGATAATAGTCTGTATCTAATACTACCTGATTCAAGTTTCATTGAGTCTGACATAGACCCAGAATCATCTAGATATATATCAAAATTCATAGTATACTTTTTATGCCTAACAGCAAGATCCTCTATTAACGCAACATGAGCAAAGTTTTCTATATTAGCTAAATCTTCTATATCATCAGAATCTAATAAAGATTCTTCTTGTATATAAGAAACACCGCCAATACTCTGTGTAGCTTTAGAAACAATGTGTTTTACAAACTTGTTTATATCTTTTCTATTTAAACTAATAGATTTAAGTATAGCAGGATTTGTAAGTAACTTTATATTTTCTAAAGTACCAGGGTTTTTACCAGCAAGCTGAGAGTTTTCTGCTTGTTTAACTTTCTTACGTGTTTCATTAAGAGCGCTATTAGCAGCAGAAAGCATTTGTTTTTGCATCGCTTTGGCCTCATCGCTTTCAGGATTGTCTTGCATATTTTGACATTGTTCCTTAAACTCTTCAGGAGTCATTTGCTCTGCTATTTTTAGCAGCCTTTTCATTAAAGCATCACCAGCTAGATAACTATAAGATAAATTACCTTTAGTAATCATCTTTAGTAATCTGTTATCAAACTTAGTAAGTAAATTATGAAACCAGTATTTATTGGGGCTTACTTTAATAACTTTACTTTTGTGGTGCCAATGCTTAATTGTATCTAAGAAAGGAGCTGTCAAATCATATCTTTCCATTGCACTTTTTTGATACCCTTCAGTTACAGACATTATCTGATTAGCAGTAGAGTCAATAAAGTCAGGACGAATAATGCATTTAGATTGATCGGGAGCTTGAAAAAAGTTTAGTAAAGAATCTTCATTGTTTATTTCATTATACATAATATTAAATTTTAAATAAAACGTGGGGGCCTAGTAATTATGGAACCAAAACAATAGAAATCATTAGCCCCCACGAATTATAATTATTATTAAAAATGTGTTTTATGAGATGGAACTGCTATACCATTAAAAGCAGTTATGTTCTGATACTTTTCTGCTACATAAGTAACTAGCTCATTAGAAATATTTGAGTCTCCAACCCAATTAACAACCTCGTCTAGTAACTCAGCTGCAAGCGTAACAGCCTTATTTTTGTAAGTATTCATTTCCGACATTTCTGTAAGATCTCTAATAATATTACCTACATACATTTGAGTGTAAGGCTCGTTACCACCATTAGCAACACCACTAAAACCCTCAATTTGAGTTCTTACGTTGTTCTCGCGTTTAGACTCAAGCTTAGCAGATAATTCTGTAAGCATGCTAGGTGCAACAAGTTCACAAGTTTTCATAATAGCTTCTAAATCATCTAGAACATAGATATGCTTAATAGCTTTTACAAGCTTAGGAAGATAACTAGCAGTACGATCTGAAACAGCTGTATAAATAATCTCAATAAATTTACTCATCTTATTTTTATCAAGAGTAACTTGAGATAGCTCTTCTAGTGTAGGAACAGATACTTCTAAAGATTGAGCTTTAGGAGACGACCAAATTTCTTTGATAGCTGCAGTATCTACACGGTCTACTTTTTGTGTTAATACAAAACGATCCCAGAAAGGATTTTCTAATTCATCGTTAGGTATTACATTACAAGAGCCAACCATTACATCCCATTTACAAGGTTTAATCTCGTCACCGTAGAATAAAGCGCGCTCGCGCATTACAGATAATAAAGTATTACGTACACCAGACGTACCTTTATCTACCTCGTTAATAAGAAGAAACTGAGCGTCAGCTATAGGCGCATCTATCTTATATTCTTTATCCTCAAGAAGAGATTTCATGTTAACACGACCCTTAATTTCGCTAGTTTTAGTACCCTCATCGAGCTCTATAACATACGTATTTTCTCTAACTTTTTCTCTGTTGTAGCCGTATTTAGCTGCAGCATAGTCTAATAGTGATTGAGTTTTACCTACGCCAGGGTCACCTAGCAATAGTACAGGGAGTTTTGTAGCCTCACCTAACGCTAATACTTTAAAGACTTCGTCTTTACCAATAAGTTTTGTTTTAATTTGTCTTAATTCTGCCATTTTAAATATGAATTATTTCGGGTTTATTATTATAAATATTTTCTTCTAGTTTCGGCTTAGCCCATAGTTCAGAAGATTCACTATATTTTTTACCAGTACGTCTTTCCCAGTATTCTCTAAGCTCAGCATGTTGATTAACAACCTTAAACTCAGTAGTACCAAATTTAAACTTACGTTTGTATGCTTGTTGAAACTTAGAGTATTCCCCTTTTAGGAATGACTCATAGTCTTTTTCTAGTTGTTCAGGAACAGCTAGTACATGCATGACAAACCCAGGTTTAACATCGTATGTTTCTAGGAAAATTGGGAGACTAGCCACGTGCTGTTCAAAAGCTTGGTAGTCTATAGTAAAAGTAGGGTTAAATAAAAGATATAAAGCGTGCTTATCGTAATGAGTTTCATTACCTTTATCGCCTATATATACGTTATTAAAGAAATATAGTTCTTTGTTTGGTAAATATTCATCTACCATGGGAAGCAGAAACATAGAAGAAGTGTTGCGTTTAGGCAACTCTTTCTTCTGTCTCCACATACTAACTAAAGTTATCTAGTACAAAAGAGTCATCAGACTCGTAAACTTCTTTAGGAAAATCCCAAAGATCGTTTTCTTGATGCCACTTAAGTCTATCAATTAATTGATTAATTCCGCTGTAATGGTAACCATTAGAGCTAATACCACCTTCTAGGCCTACACCTATGTCATTGTCTGACATTTTGAAAACCATCGGGGGGTTAAAACTCGCTGTCTCAGCTACTATAAATCTAAAAGGCTGTACAACATATCCTACTTGTATCAAATCTTTGAAATGAGACATGCAGGCTAAAGTGTACAATGCACCTTGTCTATAGTAACCATACTTTAGATAACTAGATTTAAAGCTAGAAATAGATTTACCCGTAGATTTAATATCTATAGGTGTGATAGTTTTAGCATCGTGGTCTATTTTAACCATGTCTAGTATACCTATTACATCGTATCCTTTATGTTTAAAGTTTATTTCAACTTGATACATAGTTTCAACAGCTTCTATATCTAGAAAATACTTACCTGTAGCAGGTGACTGCATAACAGCGGCCTTCATGTTGTTAGCTTCTTGGAACTCGTCCAAAGATAATACAGTTTTACCTTGTGTCTCTTCGAGAAATTTTAGATAATCTTGTATTTCTGGTGCCTCAAATTTCTTGATTACTGATTCATATTTAAGTTTAAATCCTGAATCTTTATAAGCAATAATTCTAGCAGCCTGTTCCTCTGTGTTCTGTGCGCACTCGTATAAATAAATTCTTACAAATTCACCCATCATGCCACTAGGAGGAGGAGTCTGAGCAACCGCGTACCTATTTAGGAACTCGTTTGGCTCGGTTAATAATGTGTCAAATGCAGCACCCTTTCTAAAGAAAGAAGTGTTTTCTTTCTGTGGGGAAATAATGTGCATTTTATACTGAAAAGGACTATAGTCAAGTTTACTCAATGAAGAATGACTTAATCTGTGGTCCTGTAATGTTTTTGGTGTCACTGTCTAATTATTTGAATATTAAATACTAATTTTTTAACATCGGATTCTATATATGTAATTTGACCAGAGCTTCTAATACACTCTATGCTATCAGTGGGTATTTTACCCATATCTACACAAGTGTCTAAAAACCATTTAGTCCAGGGCCATTGGTTATCGCAATCCCAAAAGGGTTTTTGAATTGGCTTATACATATCTATCCAAACTCTTAAGTATTCTCCTTCGCTTAATTTAATTTCAGGTAAATCTTTGACATACTCTTCTAAATACTCATGCATTTTACGTGCTACTTTAGAACGTACAGCATAATGTAATGTACCATCGTACATACGTTGGCCATTAATAGTCCAGTATTTAGGTTTGCCAGCTACTAAAGGATTAGCAAGAACTCTATTGCCTGAATAATCAACCAAAAAGTTCTTTTTGTCCCAGTAATAGTGACCTGATTTTAAATTTTTACGGATTTTGTTACTTAAAGAATCTAAGGATACGTCTCCTTTTTTGTAATACTTAGCTCTTCTACGAGAGCTTATTGCAACTTTATCTTCATAATTAGGAATTACTACTTTCCATACATTGTTCATATTATATCATTTAAAAATGATACTACAATCTCTCTGCCGTGACACTCCATGAGGTCACTAATGTCTTTGCATTTGAAATTGTCAGGAATAAATACAATCTCACTCTGTTCACCGAACTGTGAAGCAGTAAATTCTGCTCCGTGTTTTCCAGCATCGTCATTATCAAATAAGATAATAAATCTACTATACTCACTCTTCAGTTTCACTACCAATTGTTCGGGCATTTTGTTAGTCTCGGCTTGAGGCGCAATTGACTCATACCCGACAGATTCCAAACACATAACATCTTTCAGAGACTTTGTAATAATCAAAGTTCTCTGTCTATACTCTAACTGATTGTAACCTTGAATTAACTCGCTTTTTGCGTTGCTCATCCATTTGTAATTACCTTTATCTGATAAGGGTCTGTAAATTTTTACAGCATTGTTATCAAACTTATAGGCATATACAGGGTTAACTACATCATATGTAAATATAAGACTTTTATTTAGAAAAACATACTTACAACTAAAAACATTATACTTTTTAAGTATAGTCTCAGTTATATTATATCTTTTCCAATATTCTAAATCTATTTTTGTAAAGAGTTGAGGTTTAAATTGTATTAATGATGAAGATTTTTCTTTGTTTATTTTACTTTTAAAAGATTCAAAAGTCACAGGTCCACCAATAGTAACAGCTTCTAAACTATTACCAAGACCGAGTCTCATGTCTCTATTAATTATCTGCAGCGCTTCATAAAAGTCTGCATTGTGTAATAACATAACAAGATCGAAGCAAGTACCTTGTGAACCATTAAAATCTTTAAATCTAGGTTCACCCGAGGAAGTATAATATAAAGCAAAAGAAGGATTTCTCTCTTCTCGTAAAGGACTAAGATAAAGTTTGTTAGGAACGTAGTCAAAACCAAGATAATATCGTAAGACATCATCTTGGCTGACTATGTTCAAAACATTTTCTTTATCAAGTTCCCCTACATAAGCTTGTATCTTACCTAGGTCGTACTTCATAAACTAATTAAAATGGCAAATCTGAGCTATCAGATGTTGCAGCTTGCGCAGTTGCTTCTTGTGCACTCTTTTCCATTTTATCATACTGAGTAATACGCAGTTTAGTCTCAGGAGACAGTTGCATATCCTCGATAAAAGGACAAAAGTTAGGTAAAGAAGAGTAGTCTTTCCAGTTGTAAACAACTTTTAGTCTTACTTTCTTACCAGCATAAGTAGTTCCTAATGAACGAATAACGCCATCACATAGCTCACCAAAAGAGTTACCTTGAACTTGGAATAAGTTTTCAGGAACAAATTTAGTACAGATATGCTTTACACGCATCAACATAGAATTAACTCTACGTGATACAGCCTCTTGAGTAGTCTCTCCTGGCTTAGGTGTAATTCTCTCAGGATCAATGTCCCACTCTGTGTGCTTAAGTGTGTTACCACTAGCATCTTCAAATGCAAACTCTAGATAAACACTACCATTGCTAGCAGTCTTTTTTTCTACAGATGTCATTGTGCAGTCATCTTGGATTCCTACAGGAATACTTGTTGTTCTAGTACTTTCTTGTACTTTCAAATCTGAATTAATGTTGTACATAATAATATAAAATAATAATTAATTAATTAACCAAAGAAGTCAAAATCTTCGTCTTCTTTTTCTTCATTTACTTTACTTTCTACCGTGTCAGAAGTTGTGTCTTCTGTAGGTAGATTCTCGAATGTAGTATCTTCTACAATATTAGGCTCGATAGCTCCCGTAGGAACTTCAATCTCAATTGTATCAGCTATTACAGCTTCTGTTTCAGGCATTTCTGAATCAGTCCCTTCTATTACAAAGAATTTGTAATCAGGAAACTCATCAAATGTCTCAAACAATTCATTTACATACACATCGTGGTCTCCCAATGTTGGAAGATCGAGTGTAGATCTCACATCTCTGTTGTGAGGAACGTTTTTAATGTAACCTTGTGTGTTAACTGCTACGCCATCACCATCTACAGCTTTGTAGATAGCGAGAGACTCGCTGTCATTTTCAGGATACGCAAACCCAACTCGGTTATCGCCTTTTGCAATACCTAGTCGAGAAATAAGTGCAGGAGATAATTTAAACACACCAGCGCTTTTAACGCTGATAATTAGATTATCACCATAGGAATTTAGTCTTTCTACTTTTTTACCTACTAATCTCATAATTTAATTTAGTTATAATATTCATTTACTTTTTCTATGACAGTTTTAATGTCATTATCAATTTTAAATTCAAACATATCACGCGGACTTTTGGCAGTTGTAGTACCATCAGACTGTGTAATAAATTTGTATTCACGGTTACCCTCAGGGCTTGTAGACACAGCAGTAAACAAAACAACAGTAAACATGCCTTCCATTGTAATTACATTGTCAACAAGTTTACCGACAGTCTTGAACTTAAGACGTCTATTACCATTCAGGTCAGTAGATTGCTCTGCGTGGCCAATCATAATAAAAGATATATCATCTCTCATATTTTTACCACCTGTTGCAATCTCCCATGCATGTAAACCAATGTCAGTGAACTTATCAAAGCCACGTTCGTTAGCTCTACGCATGTACTCGTTAGCCATTACATATTGAAAGTCATCTACAACTACAGTTTTAATATGAGGCATGTTATCAGAAACATGTTTCATAGTTTTAACTATAGCTCCAGCATCGTCTGTCTCTATATAATTACCTTGAGGATTATCTTTAGATAATGTAGCATAAGAATTTTTCCAACCTCTAAAAGGCATAGGTTTCTTACCTACATTAATAATAAAGGTAGAATTTGGGTCTAGGTTTTCTAGACTCGTGGATTTACCAGTACCACTTTCGCCAATAATTAAAATTTCTTGGGCCATACTACTATAATATTAGGGTTATTAATTAATTTCATTAAGATATATTAAATTGGAGTTTTCCAGGTTCATAATACTCATCTACTCTACTATATTGTAAATTGTCAGTCATACTTAGAACAACACCTGACTCGCCATCACGGTTTTTAATAAGATGCCAGTATATCATGGCTTGCTTACTATTTAAAGGGTTGACAATAGGTAAGTTGTTAGGACCGTAAGTCTGCATATTTAACATATAAGGTTTATGAGAAATCATTACATAGTCAGAACCATGAAAGACTGCATCGCTCCCGAAAATATCTTTCTTCATAGGATAATGAAGCATAGGATTTGATAAACGATCCGCAGACTCTATCTCACGATTTAACTGACTGAGTGCCACAAAGATACATTTTATTTTCTTCTTAACAAACATAAACATCTTATATAATCTAGATAAGAGTTCGCGTTCTGACTCACGTTGTCGACCCTTAGTCAACAGTGTGTGGTCAAGAAAAATAACAACACCAAAGTCATCACCATGTTTCTTTATTTGTTCTGTATGAAATTTCATAACAGTATCGTAGACTTGCTCTACAGTACCAGGACTATCTACGTAAAATATATCATAGTTATCAGCAATACTATCAGCTCTATCTTTTACAAGATTGTAATCAGCATCAGATAGATTGTTTTCAGCTGAATACAGCTCAGATACAGTCTTATCAAGTTTAGAACTAATCTTACGACCAACCTGCTTTAATGCTAGCATCTCGAAATTAAACGATAATACAGCAAAATTCTCATTAGGATTTCTATCAAACAGACTAGTCTCTAGTTCGTTTGCAATAGCAGACTTACCAGAACCAGACATACCACCTATAGTTACAATTGTATTCCAATCTAAACCACTCATAGTAACTTTGTTAAATTTATCCCACCTAGTCTCAAGAGACTGTTCTAGACCTTGTCTACGTTTTTCAATATAATCTAAAGCTTCATCGCTAGCTTGTCTAATATGTGTATACTCCATCGAGTTAGACCATTCTGCCTCCATAATTAATTCTATTTTCAGGTTCATTATTATTTATATCATCTATAACATCTGCCCATATCTCCTGTTTAAGAAAATTAAGCATAGTTTTAATCCAGCATAGATCACCACGTTTATTTTTTGTATCTATATAGTGAGACACAGCTCTTTGTAAATCAGTGGTAGATACTCTACCAGATCGGAGTAATTTTACATACTCATCTTTACATAGTTTTCTATTCTCACGTAAATAAGATTCTTTACCGTTGTGACGTAATACTTTACGAGGATATGTATCATAAAATACTTGAAAGTCTTGTTCATATGCGTCTAATGCTATTGTTTCAACATCTTCATCTTCAGATAAAAGCATTTCAGACTTAGCATCATCAAAGCTATCAACAAGGCTTTTAATAAATATTTTATTTTTACGTGTGCTTTTTAGATTGTCAAAACGACACTCCTCAAAGTCACAGTCTTCTATGAGGGCCAAATAACCACTACGGAGCAGCCCTTGGATTTCTGTCCAGTTGAATTTGAATTTTTCATCATATTTATTTAAAGATTCTATTTTATTATACGCGTAACAATACAGTACAACATATTGTTGTATGGTTAGGTTGTTCTGTATTAAAAATGTTATAAAGGGACTACCAATCGGAATCATCTATGTCATGCATAGCTACTTCACGAGCGTCATCCCAGTTATTAAGATAGCCATACTCTACCTTACGAGATTCTAATTCGTAATCTTCTTTTAAATATATTACTTTTGCGACCTTAGTAGGATCAGAGGTTTTCACCCCTACTAACTTTTTGGGTCTCTTGTTCAACTGTTGTTTCGATTGATTGTTCTTTTCCATATTGCATTGCTATTATAATTAAAATAAAATAACCCGCTAGATCCCACAAGGAATCAACAGTCTTGTCCGTAATACCACCGTTTTGTATACGATGAAGTTTATCATCTATGCGGCAGCATAATCCAAATTGTTTAGGTGTAAGAGTTTGCATATTTTTTTTAGTAGCAAAAATAGCATCACCTTGTGTTGCTGAATCACCGTAATCTGCATTCTTCTCTAACAACAAATTAGTAAGCTTCTCACCAATCTGTTTTATTAAATAACTTGTACTATACATTTTTTAAATATTCTCTAATTCTACTTTCACTTTTATCTAAAACTTCAGCAATATTCTTTACAGACATACGCTTAGCTCTTAACTTTTTAGCTATAGTAGCTAGTTTAATAACCGACAAGCTTTTCAGCTGTGTCCATTCTTTAGTTGCACTGTTCCAGTTCATATTTCTATATCATTAATTGATTCTATCCATTCAGCTTGAAAATCGTCTTTAGTTCTTTTACGAACCCATTTAACTTCTTGAGTACCTCGTACATATAGATTTACATATAAGGCAGTTTTACCTTCACGTAAACGCAATGTACGACCTGTACGCTGTATACCGTCTAAAGCTTTAGAACTACCAGCACAGCAAATACCAAGAGAACAATCAGGTACATTAAGACCAGCATTCAATGCTTTTACAGAGCTAATAACTCTTTTCTTTGTCCTGCCGTCACCAAAAGACTTAAGAGATTCTCTTTTCTCTTTTAATTTCATTTTAGAATGAAATGTTACACATATATCTCCAAGTTTATCATGGAGCTCAGTTGCAAAATCAATAGACTCGGAAAACACCAGTGCTTTCCTATCGCTATATTTATCTATAAGCTGTTTAGTTATATCTAACTTAGAACTAGCAGAGTAACATAATTTCTTACGTCTCTGCATCATTATGTAAAATATATTAGCCCATTTCTTTTGCTCAGCGTCACCGCTGTTACGGTATATAGTTGCATTTTTAAATGCATCAAACCTTCCACCAAGAAAATTAGTAGCTTTATTAAATATAGCGTCTACTCTACTATATTCTTTGGCCTCTTCTTCTGTGAAGTTAACGCCCAGGTTATATAGTTTGTATTCAGATATTAAACCAAGATCTAAAGCTTCGTTAATATCAGTTTCGCATGTTAATGGTGCTACTGAGTATAAATATTTTTTGTATTCATCATTCTCAGGTGGTGTCGCAGTTAAACAATATATGTTTGCCCACGCATTGTTTTCGTAAAATTTCCTATACTCAGGAGAAAGTGTTGTGTGCACCTCATCTATAACTACAATATCCCACGATCTATTGACCATTTTATATGCAGATTGTATACATTGAAATTCTACTTGTGGTATTAAATGTGTACAGTTCCAGTTACGAAACTCATTTATCCACTCGTTATCTCTAAGGTTTTCTGTTGGTACAATTACAAGAGCTTTTTTATGAGGACTATCTTCTAGTATATCTAATATAGCTAGTAATCCCATCCGAGTCTTACCAAGACCCGTTGCTGCAATTGAAGTACCAAACCTACCTTTGGATTGCCAAGCAGCGAGATGTTTTTGCTGCTCTTTATCCTTTAGCAAATTTAGTTTATGCTTCATATGAATAAGGTTTATATCTAATTAATTGTTGATAATATAATTTACGGTTTACCTTAATAGGTTTACCTACAGGAAGATAATTACCTTCCTCACACTCTCTCAGTGTAGCGATCTTTAATATCATTGGAGATTCAGCCTCTATCATATCAAAGTCGCTTACATCTGGAAATAAAAAACAAGTACTACTTAGTCCATTCATCAGTTACAGTATAATCTACAATCATGTCGACATCTTTGCAGATTCTTTTACCTGCTAGCTCCATAATTGTACGTTGAGTTTCTACCCACTGGTCTACAAAATCTTCTCTTACCTCACACCCTATCTCGTCATGAACTTGAGTAATCAGTTTTACTCTATCGAATAAGTTATGCTCACGTATGTGTTCATACATAAGTGCTAAGGATAATTTGATCATATCAGCTCCCGTGCCTTGAATAGGTGTATTCTTGGATGCACGTTCTATCTCGCCTAATCTGATAGATCTGTCTCTACGTGTGTAAGTATTGAGTTTGTCCCAGTCTTCAAACCATCTAATTCGTCTAAACGGTCTGAACGTACGAATATAACCATTTTTCTTACCATAATTACCTAATCTTGATAAAAACTTTTGTATACCAGGTAAAGCTTCAAAGTATTTATCTATAAATTTCTTTGCTTCTTCAGGTGTTGTACTCAGTGTATCAGCTAACTTAAACTCTGACATGCCGTAAGCTAAGCCAAAATTAATAGTTTTAGCTACATCACGGTAAGATTTACCACGTAAAAAGTCAGGCTTATCTTTAGCTTGAGATATATCTACATCAAATACAAGAGCAGCAACTTTACCATGCACATCTTCGCCATTAGCAAAAGCATTTAACCACACAGGATCTTGCGAACCCTGGGCAATAAGTCTTAACTCTTGGCCTGAATAATCCATAGTAACTATCTTCCAACCATCTTCAGCTTTAAATGCATTACGATAACGTATGTCTGCAGGTATATTCTGCATATTAGGAGCTTGTGACGGGCTAGTTTTGCTACGTCTTTGTCCAGAAGACACACGACCTGTATTCAAGATCTGCCAAAACATTGTATGTACTCTACCAGAAGTCTTATTTACATGCTTAAGGAAATCTAAACCATAAGTTGTAACTAACTTGTATTTTTTACGATAGTCTATAATAGTTTTTATAAGAGGATAAGCTTTTTGTCTTTTGTACAAAGAACGCATACTTGTATCTTCTATCGTAGGATCTAGCTCAGCTATTACCTTAGAAACTTGAGTAGGGCTAGACCATAAAACAGATGTTTCTTTGAGATCTCCCCCAAACATGTCTAACTGAATGCCAGGTAGTTTAAACCTGCTCAGTCTTTCATCTGTTAATATGTGATTATCTAGCTCACTCTCAAGATCCTTGGAGGAGGTTGAAGCGCTTAACGCAAGGTTAGACCATTCGTTTGAGTCTAGTTTTATACCGTTGTATTCAACTTCGGCAAAACCAAACATAGCACGATTTTCTAAACCAAGTACCTCTTCTAGTTCTAGTTTTTCAATCTCTACAAGTTGCTTATCGCGTATACCTTGTAAATACACTACATCTAATGCACCGTATTCTATTTGACTAAGACTAAAAGGTGCTCCACCCTCTATTTTAGAGAATTGATTTCTAACATCTTTCTTAAGCTCTATGCCCAAGTATCTTTGAGTTAATGCAGCTAAACCATAACCAGGTTTTACTTTACCACACTTAATCAAACACTCGGCTAACATAGTATCATATACATTGTTAAGCCTGATGTTAAAAGAAGAAAGAATAAACTTGTAGTCAAATTTAGCATTCTGCAGTATTTTAACAATAGTTTTACTCTCTAGCACACCTCTTAAAGGTTCTACTCCTACATATCTAGTGTCAATAACAAACTGCTTGTCTTTTGTGCCAATTTGAAACATAATAACCTTATCTGTATTAAAGTCAACACCATTAGTCTCAGTGTCTAAACCAAGAACTTGTTGTTGTTCACAATAAGCAACCACATCCTCTATCGAACAGCATTGTATATCTGAACATAGAGAGAGGTTATTCCCTACAAAATAAATATTCTTTTTCATAATCAATTACATTAAATCGTTAAACCTACCACCTACTTTAACCGAGTCGTCTCCGTCTTTATGGTGTCTTTCTGGGACAAGTAAATAACTACCGCCCTGCCATTTTTTATCAAATATCATTATAGATTTCTTTAAATCACTTTTATGCTCGTTAGAAACCATAAAATTAACAATAACTCTGTCCTCTTTCTTGTCAAAAACATTATCAGGTAAAGAAGAAAGATACTCTTCTTGTCCATCTTGTGTCTTAATACTTTTTAATTTTGCCTGCTGTTTTTCAGAAAGCTTTTCCATGTCTATACCAGTTACATAAGCTTCTGTTGCAAAAGCTCCATAAGGAGATTGAACATAACTAAAAGCTTTTTCTATAAATTTATGCATAACCTCTTTTTCCATATCAGGTGGAAGAGAATTAGTTGTAGGAATTTGTAGTTTACATGTTTTATTATCTCTTTCATAAAATACATGACCTTTAAGTTCGAACGTTTCTTCCCCGCATTCTTGGTAAACCTTATTTAAGTGCATTAACACTTTACTTTGAAATTGTTTGTACTCTTTTTCCATAATTTGTGCAATAAAAAAGCCCGATAAACGGGCTATAAATTAATAATTTAGTTGAAGGATTAATCTTCTAATGTAGGGTCATCCTTTTGATTCATAAGTCTTGTAACTTCACTGATAATTTCTTCTTCTTTACCGTGAAACTCCTTTTTCCACTGACCAAGAACTTTACTTGGCCATATGTTGCTTCCTTTTTTTCTCATTTTATCCATAGATTTAAGCATCTTTTGTCTAGCTTTATACTCTTCATAAGATTCCCCCTCTTGTCTTTCAGGACGTATAGAAAATCTTATTTCATGTTCAAATGATTCTTCTTTACTCATAATATTGTACATATAAAACAAACAGGTTTCTCTATAAGACAGGGATGTATCGAGGTAATTTTTACTTTACCTCTTTCTGGAAAAGTAATGTAATCATTTACAGATATATCAGGCCCGTCTTTAAACTCTATTTTATTAATAACCATTTCAGTTCCGTTATCATCGTAATGCACAGTAAATCCTTCGATATTATCAGTGCTAACACGCATAGTTCCATCTATCAGGAACTTAAAATTTCTAGACAATCCGCTACTATTAGTTATATTTATAACTCTACGCTTCATTTTGTTTTTCTACTCTTTTGTAAAACTCCATGTCTAAATCTTTAATCTGTGATAACAGTTTTCTTTCTTTAGTTTTTGCTTTAGCAACAGTACCCACATCTAAAGGTGTCTTAGTTCCTACGTTAGCAAAAATAGATACACATTCTTTTAAAATCTTATCTATCTTTGCTTTTGTAGTCTTATTAGTGTAGTACTTAAAATTATCTCTTTTCTGTGCCATAGGCAAATATACTAAAAAATACCATTACCCAAAATAGTTTGTTTAATTTCTTTAACTTCATCTTTTACTTGTATAGTCTTCTTTTGTCTTTTTGCATAAGATTGACCACGTAGTTCGGGATGTTGTTCTTGTAATAAACGTTTAGCTCTTGTTGCAGAATCCCAGCTAATAACCTTGTTAGTAGCCAGCATCCCAAAGAAACTAAAAGTAGCATCCCCTATGTCAATACCAGGAGTACTCATAATCTCATCACGCCACAAAACTGCCATAAGCACATTATTACTATCCCTTGTAAGAGGATTATTTATTAACGTTTCCTTTACTCTCTTTTGCAGAGTGTCATTCAAGTATTTTTTCGCCATCTGTTGCTTCTTTTATATTATTAAGTTGTTCGATTAATTCTTGGTTTTCATATTCTAGAGTTTCTACTCTAGCGGTTAGCATAAAGATAATATCATCTTTATTCTTTGAGTCTCCCATTTTCTCTATTCCTGCTGCCACACGGCAAGCATCAAATAAAGTTTGGTAGCCTCTATCAACGTCATACAAATCTGTATGCACTTTAAATGCATGCAGAACTGTAGCGTGATCTCTTTTAAATATAGCACCTATAGTTATAGTTGAATAACCTTTGTTAAGATCGTTTACTAATACCATAGATATTCTACGAGCATTAACAATATCTCTTTGTCTATGCTTGCCCCTTATATTACTGATAGGTATACCAGTAACACGAGAGACAGTTGCTATAGCTCTGTGAGCTTCAGGTGCTATTTTAAATAGAGCAGCTTTCTTTGTCATAATATAATTAATTAGTTAATAACATGTATAGGATCGAAGCCACTATACTAAGAAATCCTACATACATAGCTACATAACTAGCCACTATAGAATGTCTCTCTTTACCTTGCCAACTTCCTTTTGGCCAGTCTTTTTCATTTTTCATAATAATGTGTTTTTAGAATATATATCTAATAGTATTCCAGGGAATAATTTTAGCGTGCAAATCTACAAAATCTTTTATAAACTCACGCTTCAATTCTACTTTATATCTTATGTTCTTACCACCATACTGAGATGTTTTAACCTCTTGAATGTCAGGACGCCACAACTGTAGCTCTGCTTTGCTGTAGCCATGTAATCCATTATACACATGCTTATCAGCGTTGTGTGTTAAGAATATAACTTCAGCAAGTACATCTTTCTTATGATAACTATCTACATAAGTATCTAGCATAAGAAACAAATCTTCATAATCTTTTAGCCACCCATCATATACTATGACAGGACTAAAGTTTACGTGTACATCATAGCCCGCCTCTAAGAATGCGTTGATAGCTTTAATCCTATCAATAATCTTAGAGGTATGTGGCTCATGAATGTCAGACATATGTTGAGGCATAAGACTGTATCTGATTCGTATCTTTTTCTGTGGGTCAAATGTAACTAAGTTAGGATTTACATATTTAGTAGCAAAACTACCCATAGCAATAGGGTGATCTCTGAAAAACTCAAAGATTCTTTGCCAATCGTGATGTTTTGCATGCAATGCAAAGTCCTCGTTACAGGATATATCGTATGTTGTATACTCAGGATGTGTTTGATTTGGCTTATCTACAGGCGTAAAATACGCATGGTTATTGACAGCTGTTAGTATATCTCCTGTATTATGAGCAATATTTAATCCCGTTGGCTTATGGCGCTTCATGTAACAATATGAGCAATTGTATAAGCAACCATGGCCAAAACTAGGACTAATAAAGTCTGTTGATCTACCAGACTCTCTAATTGTAAATGTTTTGCGTCTTACTTTCTCTATCATCGTCTAAATAAGTTATATCTAATTCCCACTGATGTTTGCTACGCTCTCGCCATACATCAAACGCTTGTTCAATATATTCAGTAGCTTCCCAATACTCCATGTCATTTACAGACATAAGTTGACTGATTACAACATCAAATCTACCCTTTATCTGAGCAAGACCAGGATGTTTGACTGTGTGACAGTCAGGACATAGTGCAATTAAACCTGTTAGTATTTGTTTTTTGTTAACATCATCGTAATGCCAAATCTCATGACATTCTACTGGCCATTTAGGACCTGTGCCTCTACATACTTCACATTTGTATTCAGCACTACGATAACATTCTTTACGAAGACTATCCCATCTATCACTAGATACTTCGCTTCTTACATTTTTATACCAAACTGTGCTAGGTACTAATTCTATTGTTAACTTTATTTTTTTGTTTTCAGCCATGGTATATTTGTTCTTTTATTAATAATTATTTCTTTATCTAATAATAAATCACATCCCAAAGGTTGGGACAATATTCGGGGACTTAGCGATGCTAATTAAAGTCGTTAGGATTTGACGTGTAGCTACACACCATCGCACGTAGAATATTATCCAATCAGTCTTATAGGGATGTGATAAATTATTAATTAACTAACAATAACCTTAAAAGTTTGCAGGGAAATATGAGTGACCCGCGATGGGTATACAGTTATGCCTTATTTTGTGATTAAAACGGAAGTTCATCATACTCCAATAACTCTTTAAGATGACAGCTATTAATACGGCCTATTGCCTTCCAAATTCCAATTGTTATTATTATAAGAGCTACAGCCAAAAAGGATGTAAGTGTTCCCATATAAAAACTTGTAATAAAACCTGGTTCTAGTACATCTAGGTCCTTTAATATACTGTCTCTTACACCTAATGATAAGGCGCTAATAAGAGTTAAAAGAATAAACTTTAATATATATTGTACTATCTTTACATTGTTTACTATTATCTTCTTCATTTTAAATCTATTTTATTAACTTTATTTGCTATACTTTCTTTACTTTCTTTCATCTTATCTATTAAATAAGTCATTAAAGCTAATGACATTATATGTGACATCTTATCTAATTCTATCTTATGTGTTTTAGTTCTTATTTCTTTCTTTGATTTAGATTTGTTTAACATCTTTTCTAGTAAATCTTCAGGACTCATGTCTGCTGACATTTTATCTGAATCGTCTTCTATTTCTTTCTTTGTATCTATATCAATTATAAGTTTAGCTGATACTACAGCATCTTCAAACTCTAATATATCTAATGAAGCATCATTTAGTTGTTGCATAAACGACTCTATCTGCTTAAATTCTTTTGTAAGCTTTACGAAATTATCCATTCGTAATTGCATTTGTTTTATGTCCATAAGATCTGTTGTTAGGATTAAATAATTTCTTCTTCTGAATCTACATATTCAGCTATTTTGTCTGGTGCTAGATTCTCATCAATAATTTCTTGTAGTTCAGGATCGTCTATCATTTCTTTATACTGCTTCTCTTTAGCCATTAGTAAGCTCATTTGAGCTGTTTTAAATGTTATACCTGCAAACATCCACTCACCAGGAGTAGAAGGTTTAACACTATTTGTAAATACTTCTAAAGTTTCAGTCATAGTATCAAAGTTTGTATGAGTATCTACGAAGTCTTCCTTCATCCATGTCTCTACTTTTTCTTGGAATAACTTATCAATACCTATTGCCTCAGCAAAATCTTTTTTTGAATGATTATACATATCTTTTATTTTATAAATTACACATTTATTTATAAGCACCCATCTCACCACTATGTGGTCGTTGTTTGCCGTACTTTTTAGTTCTTTTGTCAATATACTTTTTCTTCGGTGTATTACTGCTGCTTGCAGTCATATTCCAGCCAAATTGTAAAGCAAAAGTATTGTACTGTTTTGTTTCTTTGTTGTATCCTTCCATTGTATAGTTTTTATATAATAGAAGAAGAGGTGATAGTATCAAATAATACCATCAACTCTCTTCTTCATTATACCTTCAACAAATTACATCTTAAGCTTGTGGTGCTTCAGCTCCATCAAGTTCTACATTTGTAGGATTGATAGACATTTCTGTAGTTTGTGCAACTACAGTTCTACCCTGACCATCAAATACACGCTCGATTTGCTCGCCTTTAAGAACAACACAAGTAAATGTATCAACCATACGACCATTAATATCATAAGGTGTTACATTCTTTGTTACTATATCACCTGCAATTTCTGTGCCAACAAAGTTCTTAATGATCTGTGGATCACCTGCTTTCCAGAATGGAGCGCCTTGATTGTCGTACTGCTGTGATATTACTCTTGTTTTAACATCAGCAAAAGGATTTGCTGTGTCTTGAAACTTAGCAATATAATACTTACGAGGTTTTCTCGTAGGATCAGATTCCTTGGTTACATTCATTTTACCATTGATGCCGTTTGCATCTTCTGTTTGTGCTGCGTTTGCAGATGTAGATAATGATATACCTACTAATTTAACTTTTGCGTTTTCGTTTACGAAATTTGCCATAATTACTGTTGTTTATTAAAATTACTAAATTGATTCCTATTTTTCAGGTATTCTTCGCCAATAATGACAATACCTTTTGCTTGATTGACTGTATATTCACAACCATTCAATACTATTTTCTCTTCTTTTAATAGAAGAGCTCTGTCTATTGCTTCTTTAACTTCAGGTATTTGACCTGTATCTGCAATAAACATAACTGCTTTCATATGTCCCATACTCATTACCTTGTTAATTCTTTAAATGATTTAATATATTCGTATATATCTGACCTAATTTTACAAAATGACAGATAACTTATAGAACCTTTCTCTTTTATGGTATTTGCATAATCATCTATCTTACTAGTTCCGTGAACTGTATAATAGTTTAAATAACCACGATACTTACCATCAGGATCTTCCCATATATCATAGTTTATATCTATAATATCACGAGAATGTTCTTTAACAAACTGTGTAAAATCATGAGCAATACCATTTTGGACTGTTGCTTTACAGAAATACTGCGGTAATTTGATGTCTGCATTTAAAAAGTTTAGGTGATAACTAGCTGTAATGCCTTTATCTCTTCTACTAATGTGACTTGATTTTCTAATGTTTAACATATCTTTTACTTTAATACTTAATTAATACTTTACTATTTGATGAAGAGACATAATAAGTAGCTAAACGCACGAGATGCTAGCCTGCTATCTAACAAGATGCTATCGTATGATGTATGACTAATCTGTTTTCAGATACAGTTCCAATCAGTAACCGCGTGCCTTTGACCCTTTGGGTGTGCAGTGCAAATGATGCGTCTAACTATTTATTTGTCTAAATTTTAGTAGGGGTTTTTGTTTTAGGCTTCCCCGTTATTCCTAATACTCTTTAAATATTGT
>CERP01008611.1_pt1 | contig 23944 bp, 4 predicted proteins | sample 530801 | NCBI WGS metagenome assembly CERP01 (sample SAMEA2620991, study PRJEB7988) | marine metagenome | biome: marine biome (ENVO:00000447); feature: surface water layer (ENVO:00002042); material: "saline water (ENVO:00002010), including plankton (ENVO:xxxxxxxx)" | depth 5 m | reverse complement strand
TGGTACCGGAGCTTCTATAGGTAGTATGATTATGCCTGGAGTTGGTACTCTCGTAGGTGCAGGTGTTGGAGCGGCATACGGTCTTACTAGAGGAGTACTTCAAAGAAACAAAGCAAGAAGAAATATAGGATCAGCTGAGCGGGAAAGATTTGATAAAATTTCTCAGCTAGGAGCTCGTACTCGTAGAGAGGGGGTTTTGTCTAGAGAATATTCTGGATATGATTTTGGTCGTACACTTGCTGAAAGGGGAGGCGTAAGACTACCAGGAGGAACAATGAACCCTATACCTGGATCTGATGCTGTAGAATTTAAAGGTAAATCTCATAAACAAGGAGGCATTCTACTAGATGAGCAAACAGAAGTAGAAGGCGGTGAAACAATGGATAAAGTAACTATGAAAAACGGAGGACCAAGTGATTACTTCTTTTCTAAGTATTTAAAACTAGGTGGTAAGTCATATGCACAACGCCATAAGGATATACTAAAGAAAGGTGGGACACAACAAGATATTGATGGATTAGCTATATCTCAAGAAAAAACTGCAGGTAGAAACCCTGGAATAGTAGCAATGATGCAAAGAGGTGGTGTTCGTAAATACCAGACAGCTGGTCCCCGGAAGGGGAAGGAGGGGCTTAGTATTCCGTCTACAGAAGTTTATGGAGATGGCACTGGAGAATACGGAGGCATTCCAGGATACCAGCCAGGAACGATGGTTAACGGCATGATGATGTACGGAGATCCAAACGATCCTGAATTCCAAAATCTTATTAAGTCTAAAGACTTTGGAGAAAATTGGATAAGCAATGCAGATCCCGAAATATTAGAAGCTGCAGGTATTAAAAGTTTTGAGGATATGTCAGACTCTTCAAAAGTTCGTAAATACCAACAAGAATGGAACAAAAGAAATGAAGATAATAGAGTAATACCAGATGGTAAGTTTGGAGAGCAAACAGTTAGAACTGCAACTGGTAAAAACGCTAAAACTTCAGAGTCAGATAGAGCAAGTTCTACACCAATAGCTCTTACTGGTAAACAAGGTGATACATTAATTAATCCTAACGTTTCATTTGATAAAGTTGATTTTCTAATAAATCCTGAAGTTCAAAAGCTAATAGATTCTAAGATAAATACTACTGGTAGTAATAATAGCTCTAAACAAAAATTTCCTTACGGAGCTTTAGCAGCAGGAGCTGGGCAATTAATTCCGCCAATAGCTACATTTTCTACTAAAGAAAATCCTATTACAATGGGCCCTACTGGTAGGATTGGTAAACCTGTGTTAGACAGAGTTGACTATAACGATGAACGTATGGCAAATGCTTCAAGTAACAGAGCTATATCAAAAGCCGTAGATACTCAAGGCATGGGTCCTGCATCAGTAATATCAAAAATGGCTGCTTACGGTAGAAAGCAAGAAGGAGATATGAAGATTGCTGGCGCAGAAGATAGAGCTAATACACAAATTGATGTTGCTGAAAAGCAAATGGGACAGAGCGCTGACATGTTTAATGTTCAAAATGCTATGCGTGCTGATATGTACAATACAGGTATTTTAGAACAAGGACGTAAAGATCAATTAGATAGAAGATTTGCAGCTGTCGATTCATTTGCAGATAGAACTGCTGGGCTGTACGGAGATTACTTATCCTACAAAGGGCAAGAGAGACTTGCAGAGGCTATTGGAGATCAAGGTATATACCAAGCAGATGCGCAGATTACGGCTCTTACAAAAACTAAAAATCCTGATACAGGTAAAAACTATACAAGAGCAGAAGCAAAAGCTCTTGTCGCCTAATAAAATTAAACAGCTATGGCAAATAGATACCAATTAAATCCGTACAGGTCTGTATACAGAGACCCTCAAAGTGTGACAGTAAATACACTATTAAGAGAGAGGTTTGCGCAAGCTTTTACAGCTGATGATGCTTTAGCATCAGCTGTAGACCAAATGAAAGCTGCAGACTTTGCAGGAGATAAAGAAGCTTTGAATCGCATCTCTGAAGAAACAAGAGCCGGGCTAGAAGAACGATCAGCTAGCGGACGTTACGAGTATGCAGGTATGGATGTAGCTAAATCTGTACGAGCTTTTGAAAAAGGGTATCTCCCTATAAAAACAAATCTAGCCAATCTTCAAGCATATAAACAAACAGTGCAAGACGCTTATGATAAAGGTGATATAGATGCTGAGACTAAAAGTCTTATGATGGATTATGCTACACATGACTATAATGGATTGTCTTATGATGCAGATGGTGTTTTAGAAGAAACTAGTTATTTTAAAGGTAAAGATTTTGTAAAAGATGTTAACATTAGCGAATTATTTGATGAGCGAATGAAAGGCATCATTATGGAAAAGAACGTTAATGCTACTGGTGAGTATGTAACTAAAAAAAATCCAGCAACAGGAGATGTTGAATATTTCGTTGAGACAAAGTATGGATATGAAAAAATGTCTGGTGAAAGAGTTAAAGGTATTTTTGATGATTTGATGCAAGACCCAGATGTTCAGGCAGCTATGGCTCAAAAAGCAAATCTTAGAACATATTCTATATCTGATGAAGATTTAGAAAGCAGGTTAACGACAGCTCTTATGGGGGACCTTAATGATGTTGAAAGTACAGGACTTCAAGGCGCGTTAGCAGAAGCGGAAGAAAACCTAGACAAGGCAGTAGGTAAAAATAAAACTGCTATTGCTAAACAGAAGGTTGAGACTATCCAAAGTATGATAAATCAGTACCAAGAAATTCTTTCAAATGAAGGCAAGACACCTGAAGAGGCTGCGAAACAACGTAGATCTTTTGCAAAAGAACTTGCAGTACAGTCTGAATACCAAAGAGAGTTAGGAGCAGCTTACGATAAATTTGAGATATATAATATTACTGATAATGAGCAAAGTGCAAAATACAGTGAATTGCATGTTGCTAAAGTAAATAATGCATATAAAAATCGTGTAAGAAATCTTCAAGTTCCACTGCAAGATATGCAAGTTAATAATCCTGGAGGGTTTAGTCTAGATAACGTAGAGACCTATGTAAAAACAGAACAAGAGCTTATTGATGGCGCAGTTAAAGACCTTAATCAACTAGACTTTGTTAGAGAGCTATTTGGTGGAAATGTAGGAAATTATACAGCAGAGGATATTTTGTCTGGTAATGTACACGAAAGTTTAAAAGAGCCCATGGAACAGTTTGGAGATCGCTCTGTAATAGCAGATGTGCAAGATGCTATTAAAGGACATCGAAGAGAAATTGATTTGCAGAATCAACTCTTAAAACAAGCAGAAGAGAAAACTAGATACGTAAGCTACATAGACAAAATTGCTACTCAAGAAGTTAATGGCATTAAAGGATCAGATATTTTAGAATATGCTAGAGAGTATTATGAAATGCCTGAGATGACTCCTTCAGAATTTACTAGGCTTATGAGAGAAGAGGCTGAGAAGTATGGTGGTTATAGTATGGCAGAGAGCGGCGAAGTTCCTTATCTAGAATACCCAGAGGGTTCTTCTATTAGTAACTTTGGAAATCTTGTGCTCAGACAGTTTGGTAAAGACAAGGGGACTTCTGCTGTCTCTAAAGATCAATTCCTACAAAACCTTAATAATCAAATAAACAGAAATAGAAATAGTGGAGCAGAAGTACTTAACAGTTATTTAGAAGAAACTGCTAAAAGTGTTGTGTCTGGCTTTGGGGGCACACTGTTCCCAGGAGAGACAGAAGGCGGTGACCAGTCAGCTACACTAGCATTTAAAGATTTCTTTGTAGGCAAACCTGTCCCTGAATACTTTAATTATGGATTTGGAGGTAGAACAAACAGCGCACCTGGAGATGGAGATTATCAAACTGGAACCCTTGATGAATTTAGAAGATCAGGTCCTTTTATGTGGAGGATGAAAGATAAAGAAGAAAGAGATGCTTGGAGAGACAAAAAACTTATGGTGCAAGACGTACTCTTTAATAGTTCTCCAGGACCTGGAACAGGAGCTGTAACTCTAGTTATAGTAAATGAAAGAGGCGATACCGATCAACTTCATATAACAGAAGATCAGTTTAGAAGCAGAGGTGTTAGTAAGTATATTAACACTCCTCAGTGGAGAGCTGAAGTAGCTGCAAACCGTGCTGAAAACATAGGTTTAGATTCTTACACGTATGAATTAGGAAACGGATTAGGTAGTATGATGTTTGAGTTTACAGAAGGAACTGATTACGTAAGATTTACAAAACCTATTACTAATCCTAAAACTGGAGAACAGGTAATAGATACTAGAGTTGTCAAAACTGATAGTTATGAATACTCTAGATCGCTAGATGTGCTAAACATGCTTGGAGCATTACCTTTCTAATATTATGGCAGAAGACAAAACATCAGAACTAGAATTTTTTACTGGGAAACCTTTTGATCAGAAAGCGGCAGCTTCTAAAGGAAGGCCTGCTCCTGCAAAAGATTTTTTTACAGGCACTGATTTTAGCACTGTTCCTGAAAGTTATTCTACCAAACGGCAACTTCAAGATGGTTTATTTATAAACGAGATAACCAGACCTATTAAAGGTAATGTTGAAGACTATACAAAATATGGTGTACCTCTTTATAGAGGGTTTGACTGGGATGAAATAAGAGCTCGCAATCAAGGAACTGTTGAGAAGTGGGTAAATGGTATAGCAAAAGCAGGTGTTGTTACTGCAACATCGTTTACAGAAAACTTGCTAGGAGTGCCTATGGGTATTATCTCTATGGCAAGTGGAGGAGACTTCTTTGACAACTCTCTTGGTAGAAGAGTAGACAAGGTTAACGACTGGATGCAAGAAAACATGCCTAATTATAAAACTAGGCAAGAGGAAAATAACTCTGTTCTTGCAGGGCTAGGAACTGCTAATTTCTGGGCAGACACATTTCTAAATGGATTAGGATACTCAATTGGATCAATTGCGTCTGTATACGCTACAGGTGGTGTAGGTGTGATTGGGATGACATCTAAACTAGGATCTGCAGCGGCTAGAGGAATGGGAGTCTACAAGGCTGCTAAAGCTATTGCTACAGGAACCAAGCTTGCTAACACATTGCAGAAGGGAGCAAAAGTAGGAACTAGTGTTTTAAATGCTGCTAAAGTTGCAGACATGGGTTTTATGATGGCCTTAGCAGAATCTTCTGTAGAGTCTCGTGAGACTAAAAACCGTATGCGAGAAATGCTTCAAGAGGAGTATATGGAAGAAGAAGGTCTTGTGAATATATCTGAAATTCCTCCAGACGTTTTGAGTGACATTGAAGATGCATCTTCTGCTGCAGGAAACACAAACTTTGTTGCAAACCTTGCTATTGTAGGTGGTACTAACATGTTTATGTTTGGTAAGATGGCACTAGGTTTTAATGGTGCAACTAAAAAACTAAGCAATGTAGTATACGATAGAGCATTAGGAAAGTTTGTAAACACAATGCCTAACCAAAGTGTACGAAGAGCTGCTTTTGAAAAAGCTGCATTACTTTCTAAAAACTCTCTAGGAGAACTACTACAAGAGGGTGGACAGTATGCTTCTAACATATATGCAACTGAAGTACATGGAGAAAAATTTCATGATGGAGGCAGTGTAGATAGAATGCAGGCACTTAACAAAGCTTTTACTGATACTTTTGGAGACAAGGAAGGTAGAGAGTCTATGTTAGTAGGTGCCCTTGTAGGTTTGTTTATGGGCGGTCGTGGAGCATTTGGTCCTACACAAACTCAAAAAGATAATGGAAAGCGTGAGGCCTTAGTTAAAATCTTAAACTCTGGTGCATTTAATGGGATTTCTAGACAAATGCAAGAAGAGAATGTGCAATCTGCCACTATTAAGAAGATGGAACTTGCAGCACAGCAAGGAGACATTGAAACTTTTAAAGATTTGCAGGCTAAACTAATACAAAATCATGCGTTTAGTCTTATAGAAAGAGGAGGATATGGCGTCTACATGGAAATGCTTGAGGATAGTAAAGCTCTATCTGATGCAGACTTTATGGACAGGTTTGGATTTCCTAAAGAAAATGAAAATGGGGTCCCTTACACTATAGAAGAGCACCTACAAGGTAAAACTAAGTCTCAATTTATAGATGGTGTAAAAGAAAAAGTAGAGCATGTAAACAAAATACACAAGAACGTAAATGATATGTTTCCTCTACCCAATCAAACTCAAGGTTTACCTAGAGTGTTAATGGGAGAAGAAGGACGAGCAGCTGAAGACCGTGCTTTTAACAGAGCTTATAATTTACGTAGAGAGCTTGCTGGATATGGATATGGCTTATATGATAGGTCTAGACGTAGGTCTCAGATAGTAGAAAATATACAAAAAGAGATTGACAATAATCCAATTCTGAAAGCATTAAACATAAATGTAGATTCAGGACTTGCTAAGATAAAGCAACTAGAAAGTGAAGACATAGCAGACATGTCTAACTCTTTCCAAACTTTAGCAGATAAAGAGGTAGAAAAAGCTAAAGTTTTTGATGACGTCATGTCTAAAATAAATACAGTAGCTCAATCTCCTAAAATAGAGGAGATGATTAATGACTATCTATCTCTAGGCCTAAAAGACGTTAGTGCTATTGATGCATACAACAAGTTAGCATCTGACCCTAACTACAGAAAAATGTTTAATGAAGAGCTAGAAAGAAATGAAGCATCGCAAAAAGATTCTGCTCTTGATAAAAAAGTAGAAGAGGTTATACTTGGAGCTAAAACTTCTGAAGAGTTAGAAACTCAAAGACCTGCTGCAGACACAATGACTGATTCTCAAATAGAAGCTCTAAGAGAGAGAAAGGCTGAGCTGATAAAAGAAGAAGATACAGCTAAAAGAAAGTACTTAAAACGCGTAGAGAATAAGACTGAGGAAGATGCATTAGAGGATTTAAAAGCTATTGACAGAGAAAATCTTTCTCCTACTGATATTGTAGGTTTAAGATCTGCTATTGCTGTTATGCAAGGTAAAGTAGATTCTATAAAAAGCAATTCAGAAAAAGGCGCTGATGCAGCTAGAAACATATTTAAAGGACCTCAACCACAAGGAGATCCTAACCTTACACCTGAAGCTTTAGGCGGTGTAGAAAAAGTTAGTGAAGACGGTAGACATTTTGTTATAAACGGTAAGAAGTATTACAACGACAAGCCAAACATTGAAGATGCTATAAAAACTCCTAGCAAAGTTACTTTAAGGTCTGAGAATGGTAATCCTGCTACGTTTACAAACAAACTTACAGTACAAGGTATTACGCTAGCAATCAAGGCAGCAGTTGCACGTAGAGAGAGCACTAGCCAACCTGACATCAATAAGATTGTTAATACCTTTAATACCCCTACAGGAGCTAAACTTATACAGCAAATAGATTTGTTTGGAGATGCTGTAAAATATTGGACTGACCAAGTAGTAGAGGCTGTTAAAAATAAAGAGATTGCTCCTCTTCCGCAAAGAGACTATAATATAGTTCGTAAGGAAATTTTAGATCTTGTAGCAACTCTAGAGGCAGGAAACAGACTTAATGATGCTCTTTCTGCAAGAAGAGAAAGTAATAATTTTTCTAAAAGCGTTATAGAAAAAGCATTAGACAGATTAAATACTCTTATAAACACTAGAATAAATACTCTAGAAAAAGTTTTACAGCCTGCTGAAGCTACTGTAGAAGATATTACAAACCTAATAGAAGAGCTTACTCAGCAGCTAGAAACGTTAAAGGCTACTGATAACAACACTTCAAACGCTACTGCAAGTAAAGCACTTACAAAATATTTAACTGAGCTTATCAGGTTTAAAATAGAAACTTTAAAAAACAAATTAGATGATTCCTCAGAAACCGATGAAGATACAGAATCTCCTGGGCCAACTCCCCCAACAACTCCAGGACCAGATGCGGGACAAACCGGTACCGGAAAAGCTACAGATCCTGGAACAACATCTGAAAGCCAAGAATTCCCAGTAGTAACAGGAGAAACTCAGAATCTTCCTGATGAACCTACTAGCAATGTATTTGACGAGCCAGGGCAAGGCGTTCCTGCTACAAACAACACTTCTGAAAAAGAAAGCATTGACCCAGTAGAGCCTGGGCAGATAGATAACTCTACTAGACCTCCATTATTTGATGAGCATGGCAATATTCAAATTACTGAAGAGAGTCAGGAACTGCCTGATGAGCCTACTGAAGATGTCTTTGGAACACCAGAGCAAAGCAGTGTTGAAGAAAAAGTTCGTAAAAGATATTCTACACCTTACCAGCAAAATAGAGATAATTCCGGGTTAGTAAAGGTTAATGTTGAAACAGAAGTAGACGACAATATTATAGAAGTTACTTTTACAACTATAATAAAAAATAAAAAAGGCCAGGATAGATTACAGGGAGAGAAAAAATATACTACTGCGCAAGAGTTTATTAATGAATTTAAGATAACTAAAGATCTTTTAAACAATTATCAAGTACCTGTTAGTAAAGAGCTTGGAGAAGATTTAATAAAAGAATACGGACAAGAAAAACTAAAATTAAAAAGAAGTGTAAACAGTAAAAGTGAAGATAGAGGGTATACTATGCCTCTATCAGCGTATCTACAGCTACAAGAAGGAACTCCAGCAGGTGTCATACAAGTTAACAAAGTAATAATAGATACTGAAACAGGAGAGGTTTTAATAAAATTTTTAGGGTTTCACGGATACTTGCACCTTGAAGTTAAAGGACAACGTACTGCACAGAAAGATGCTGAACAGCAAGCTATAGATGATTTTGATTTTGGTATGAATAGCATTCAAGAAGATGTTTCAAATCAAGTAGCAAAAATCAAAAAGTACGATGTATTTATAGCCCCTGATGGGAATACTGGATTTATAGGGAAAGGAGTTAAAGAAAATGGCTCTGTGCCTTTACTTGACGGAGGAGGTTCTACTATTGGTTACTATAAATTCAATGATCTAAAGCTTCAAAAAGAATTATCTGAACCGACACAGCAAGTTAGTGATGTTAAGCAATCTGATATAGATGATTTACTATCTAAAGAAAAGACTATAAAAATAGGAAGATATACTCCTTCTAGTAAATTTTCTAGTAGAGTTTCAGGAGAACTTCTATTTTTAGAAGTAATAGACGCTTTAAATTCAATAGTATCATTCAGCAGAACTATTAGTAGTAAGCAAATAAAACAAATAGATGAAGTTTTAGACTTATTTGCTCCAGTTCTTTCTATAAAAACAATAGATCAAATTATAGCTAAGTATGAAGACGAGGATGCAAATTTTTTCGAAGTTCTTGATGCACTTAATAAACTAAAACAAAAAGAACTAGAAGCACTAAATGCAATGCAGGGCTATGCGGAGACAGGTCAAAAACCTGCACAGCAACCATCTCAACCACAAGGATCTCTTCAAAGAAATTTTGTAGAGTTAGAAAATTTGATAACTGACTTTGATGCAGAAGGTCAAGCCTTATTTAATAATCCTAATCCTACTGTAGAAGATTATAATACGGTAGTAGCTAATTATGAATATGATCTTTCTGCTGAGATACCAGATAGCTTAAGAAAAGATATTGAATCTAAACTAAGAGATGTTAAAAATTCCTTTACTGTAGTTCAAGCTGCACAAAAAGCTAGTGGGGCTGAAGAATTTGCTGTAAATGAAATAAAAGACAAAAAAGATCAAATAAAATCTTTATCAAATAGAATTGAAAGAATTAACAAAGCTTTAAAACAAGAGAATTACACAGACAGGCAAAAATTAATTAATAAAAGAGACAACTTAATTGAAGAAAAAATTGAATTGGAGCTTGATATAGTAGAGATTGAAAAAGATCTAGAAACTAAAGGAAGAAATAAGTTAAATAAAATAATAAAAGACAAAAAAGATTTAAGAAAAAAAGGAATAGAGTCTCATGTAGGAAGAGTTGAAGCAACAAGAACAGGTGTAAATGCTAATACAGTTATTGACACTATACTAAATAATGATACGTTAAGTATCAGGCAAAAAGAATTACTAAAGATTATAAAAGAATATTTACCTAAAGGAGTAACTTTTGATTTTAGCAATACTTTAAAATCTTCTGGATCTATTTCTAGTAGTAACAAAACAGGTAAAGTAGGATTTACGATAGAAATAAGTACTAAAGCTGATTCTGTTAATAATATAGATGAAACTATATTACATGAATTAACACACATGCTTACTGTAGAGGGCCTTAGAACTAATGCTGTTTTTAGAAAAGAAATATTAGAATTATATAATATTGCTAAGAAAAATACAAAAGAAGATTTTTATGGACTAAAAAATGAAAAAGAATTTTTAGCTGAAGCTTTTACTAATCCTGAATTTCAAGAATATTTAGAAAGTATTGATTATAAAAACACTACTCTATGGAATAGGTTTAAACAAGCTGTACTAAATCTACTAGGGTTAAAAAAAGGAAATTTACTTTTAGAAACCCTTAATAGAACTCTTAAATACATTGATAGCAATTTTGATAGAAATCAACAAACACAACAAACTCAGCAGCAAGGAGTTCAAATTATGTACACTCCTAAAGGAAAAGCTAGACAGACTTATACTATAGTAGGTACCAAAATACTTAATGCTAACGGTAAAGAGGTTTACAAAAAAGACAGTGCTGACCGCCGTAAGATATTTGCAAATTTAGCAATACAGCAAAAAAGAGCTAGAGTAGTAGAGTATAAAGGGGACAAGTACATAGTAAACAACAAGAACCAAATAATGTCTGTTGCTACTGGTAAAATAATGCAGTGGGGAGAAAATGATGGTAACAGAAAAGCCATCTTAGATTTACTAAAACCAATTACCCCTACAGTTTCTACTAATCAATCTGCTGCTACACCTCCAGAGGCTACGCATACTCCAAAGCCAGGAGGAATGCAGCTAATGAATGATGCGTCGTTTAAAACTAGAGACTCTAGTGGAAGATATTATGTAGCTGTAAACCCTGATGGCACACCAGATCTAATGGCTGCTTTAATGCCAGACGGAGTTACAAGCTATGGGCCAGTTACGCTATATGAAGAAGATGAAATATCATCTAATGAAAAAGTGCTAATTCCAAATACAGGTTTACTTGTAAGTTCTTCATCTGGAGAGTCTGTAACGTTTGTTTTAGCAAGAGAGCTATGGTTTAATGATACTCTAGAAAATTATGAAGAATTTTTTAAAGAAAATGTTCTAAACCAAAGGTTTGAAGATGTACCTATACATGTATATAAAGACGGATCTTTTGTAGGTAGATTAGAATCTGCAAACCCTACTAACAGATTAGAACGAAAAGAGATTGTAAGAAGGCTAGCTAAAGGTGAAACAGTGTCTGCACCTATAAACAAAATTGTAGGAACTAATCCAAACTATGCAAGGTCTACCGAAGACGAGCAGGGCTACTTCTCAGACCCTAGACAGGTAATTGCAGGCGATGTAAATATCGCAGCTGTCAGTTTTGATAGAGGTGTAATGTCTTTAGAATCTGGTGTAGAGTCTATAAACGAAGATTTCTTAGAAATTGCAAGCAGTATAAACTTCTCTAACCTTTTGCCAGGTTCAGTTGTATTTAAGGTAAACCCTTCTCAAACACCTAACAACGAAGTAAACTTTGTAAAAGGGTTTACTAGAAATCTAGATGGAGCTGCTATTAATGCAGTAAACAAAATGTTGTCTGACGGCAATATGGAGAGTGTAAAAGAAGTAGTTGCAAATAGTCCTGCTAGTGACTCTCAGTCTGACACATATCTAAACATAGACAAGTTTGGACAAACAGGGCAAAACTTTATGGTATTTAAAAGCCCTAGTTTAGGACGTATGGTTAGAGTTAGCTCAGAGGAGATGTTAAAAGCTATGCGATCTAATGGTGTAGCAAAAGTAGGACTTGTTGCATTTAGTGACGAAACAGACCAGTTTCAAACTGATAAGTCTGCAAAAGTACCTAAAGGATACAATGTACGAAAAGACTTCCAAAACTTTATACAGAGCAAAAAGTTCCAAGTAGATGTAGAAAAAGCTAACAATAACGCGCCTTTCTACAATCCTGCAGAATTAGAGAATGGGAGTCCTAAGTATTACGAATCATACCAAGAGTATTTATTTGATGATAGATACGAAGGAATGAATGGACACAATTCTATACTATCTTTAGATGTAGTAGAAGTAAATGGTAGTATATACCACGATTTAGGAGTTGCTTTTGACAGGCTATCTACTAGCGGAGAGGCTTCAGAAAAAGTAGTAGCTGCAGTTAACAATATAAAACCTGCTCAAGTATCTGGAAAAATTCAAGCGCTTAGAGCAAACAGAAACTTGAATAATAGACGCAATAGCAATATACAAAAAGACATAGACGATTTCGGGTGTGTTTAAAAAGGCCAAAATAAAAAGACATAATAAACACTGATTTGCAAACATGGCATGTAAAGTAATTAAAAATGACGCTAAAGAGATTGTAGGAGTAGAAGCTCCTGACGGGAAACCATCTCAACTATATAACCAATTATCAGAAATTGCAGGTACTAGACTTGCATATGATATATACAGCTTTATACGTACTAAAGAGTTTACAGACTGGTTTGGTGAAAAGTGGGATACTCCTAGTGATCAGCCAACACAACAAACTAGTGAGGTTGAAGTTGTATCTAGATATACAAATGCTGATGTAAGAGCTAACCCTAATAAGATATATGTATTTGGAGATAATACACAAAGAAAAGGAACTGGAGGACAAGCTCAAATTAGAAATAATGAGAATGCTTTTGGAATAGCAACTAAACTTCAGCCTAATAATAGCGCAAATGCATTTATGTCTGATGCAGATTTACAATCTAATAAAGATGTTATTGATTCTGATATAGCTAAAATAAAAGCTGATGGCAGGCCTTTAGTTTTTCCTAAAGACGGATTTGGCACAGGTTTAGCAAAACTTAAACAAAAAGCTCCTCAAACATATTCTTATTTAAAGAAAAGATTGCAAGAAGAGTTTGGGTTTAATAATGATACAGGAGCAGTTTCTAAGCCAACACAACCACAACTAACACAAAGTGTTTTTACACAAAGTGTTTTTAAAAATGAACAAGGAGAGCCTAAGCTTTTAAAGACTGCTAAAGGGTTTGAATGGATTAATAAAGAAGGTGAGTATCAACTTTTGACTGGTCCTGAGTTTAAAGACTGGCGAATGGCTGAGAGCCTTGCTATTAACAGAGCTCTTACTGTAAACAGTCCTAGACTAGAAGAAGAGTTGTTAGATGTAATCTCGCAAATAGCAATTGATGCCGTAGCAGATGAAACTAATCCTTTAGAAACAGCTGCACAGCAAAGAGAATTTTTAAATGCTGATCCTAAAAATCCTAAAGATAGAGGGATATTAGCAAAATCTGTATTAGCTTTAGCCTTTCCAGAAGTTAATAAAACTACAGAGTTTTTAGATAGAGCTCTAGATTACTACCAAGCTTGGAAAGATAGTAGGGGAGACATTACAGAAGCCATAATGATGGCTACTGAAGATAATGTTGACTTTTCGTCTGCAGATGAAATGGAAATATTCTTTGAAGTTTATGAGTCTTGGGAAGATATTATTGATAAAAACGGTAACGTAACTCCTGGATATAGATCAAAAATTAGAGATAGACTAACTTACCACGGTTTGCAGATGCAAGATGGAACAGCTGAAGTTGTAGAAACAGAAGAAGGGCATCAAAAGATATACGACAAATCTACCCTAGCGGAAGATCCGAGAAACAAACTTTCTAAAGAAGCTAAATATGCAATACAAGGAATCAAAGATTACTCTGATTCTTTGTTAGGCTTGCCTAGACCTATACCTATTAAACAAGTATACGGTTACATATCTGCAGCTGCAGTAGGTCAAAAAAATATGAGGGGTATAAAGAATAAGCTAAGAGATATAGCACCTTACAACCCAAGAATAGCACCGGTTATACAAAGACTAGAAGAGCTATCTCCTAAAGAAGAGTCTGCAGTATTTGCAAATTTCATATTAGCATACAAGACCTTTACTCTAATGGAAATCACACAAGAAGCGATGATCAAAAACGGTCAAATGCAATATACAGAAGATGGTAAACCTGAGATTCTAACTAAAACCAGAACATATAACCCTAACGAAAATGAAACTGCTAGGGCTTACAGAACTCAATACAAAAGAAATTCTAGAACTGGTAAAGAGGGTGGAAATGAAAGAGCTATCTATTCTATAGATGAAGAAGGAAAGCTTACTGTAATACCAGAAAAACTTAAAGAAGCGGAAAAAGCTCTAGATAAAATTAACAAACTGTCAAAAGGTTTAACTGGACGAGATCAAGTACCACAAGACCTAAGCGATGCTTTGGCTGAATACATGTGGGCACTAGGCATGCAGTATGGTCCTACACTAGAAACTACAAAAGTAGGGCTAGAAGCTTATTTTAGAGTAGGTAGAGTTGTAGGAGGCAAACAAAAAGTTGGGTTTAACCTGTTTACAGATTTTATGTCAGGCAACAAAAAACGCCTTGGAACATATCTACTTAATCAAGTAAAAAAGGGTGTAGACATATACGATAAAGAAGGTAGCACAATAAGAAAAGTGGCAGCTATTTCACATTTATTTGACCCTAAGAGAGTTGGCTCTTTTATTAGTGGTACCAACAAGCAGTTCTACCCTCTAAATCTAGGGACCACACTAGACGAGCTTGCTAGAGATTACTCTAGTGACCAGATGCAGGATAAGATAGCTGAAATGCTTGAAGATCCTTTCTATAAACCTGAGAGAATAAGCAATAAATTTACTTCTGCTTTGCTCTTAGACTTAAAAGATGACGGAGCATACAGAAGAGAGTTTGAGCTAGAGTACTTTGATTCTCTAAAGATGGAAGGAGCCACAGATTATGAAGGCCTCAATGAAAAGCAATCTTTACTTGTACGTCTTAACAAGTACATAAATCAAGGTAATAAATACTTTAGAGCTGCAGTGCCTACACAAGCGGATAGAGGAATGTTAAATTTCTTACCGTTTAAACGATACAGCCAAACTGATAAGCCTAAAGCAGACTACATAAGATCTTTTGTAATACAAGATTATGTTCGTATAGGGCAGGGTAAAAGACTAATTGCTGAGGCAAAGAGAGAAGGAGATACAAGTAACCTTATACAAGGAGTGCACTATGGTAAAGTTCTTTTTGATGGTGGGGGGTCTATAAACTCAAAAGAGCTACATCAAATACTAAGAAAGTCTCCTAAAGATGAGAACGGAGAAAGAGAAGTCATAGATAAAGATCCATTTATTAAAGACCCTCTATCTGGTAGAGAAGACTCTATAGACTCACTATCGTCTTTAATTGATAGATACCTTGATGGCAGTCTTGAAAAAGAAAACCCACAACAAAAGCTGTTAGTAGACGAGTACATAAACTATCAAGTAGAAACTGCTTTACAAGAAATAGATGAAGCTGGTGATGATATTGAAATAAGATTTATGCAACTTGGTCTAAAGAAAAAAGAACTAGACAATCGTAAAAATGTAACAGCACTTAGTAAAAACTTTTTTAAAGACTTTGCATTTAATGAGGTAGTAGCTCGTATAGAAATGAACAAGCTGTTTAGAGGTGGCCTTACGTTTAGTAAAAACTTAGAAGATTTTTACAAACGTATGAAACTAATATCTACACCAGGTAACAAGCTTGCGATACAAGGCTTTTCTGAAAAAGATCCTGCTTACGGTATGCCTCCTACATATCGTGAAATAACTATAGAAGACTTTGACTTTATAAACTCAGAAGAGGCAGACGCATATGCAAAAGAAATGTATGATAACCTTATTAATGAAGGAGTGCCTGCAGTTAGAGCTATAGATATAAGCGAAAACTACAAATCAAACACAGGCATTGAAAAAGGAGATGCTCAGGGCTTTATTAGCATACACATGTATAGGAATATACAGCAAGGTCTTGGCCTTTGGAACGATGTTTTGGATGAGCAAGCTTATAGAAACGAGTTAGACACAAATCCTGATAATCCTTATGCAGGTAGGTATATGGATAATGAGGGTAACTATCGTTCTATACGACCACTAAAACCTTACCATGAAGAGATGACTTCACGTAGTGGCATGATGACTCTTAGCATGAATAAAAACTCATACACAACAGTTACTAAAGAAATGGCTTTAGGTATGCCTATAATGCAACGTGCGTTAAATGCATTTGGTCAAGGTATAGATGTAGTTAATCCTGTATCTGCTACAAAAGGAGCAAAGATTAATCCTCAAAACATATACGAGGGAGAACTCGATGTTACTAAAGCAATGGTCATGGACTCTACGGGATTAAGATTCCCACAGCTTATTCCTATGAAAAAGCAAACTGAGATCTTGTTCTCTAGACAGGTTCGTAAAAACGCTATTGCAAACATAGTTGCAGATGGATTTTACATGCTAGGAAGGCAAAAAATACAAGGCAGTATGTTAAAAGATTTGCTGCACGGACTGATTACTACAAACATTAAGACAGATACAGATAAATTGCATAAAGAGTTAGGTCTTCTTAAGCTTTATAGAGCCACACCAGGCACTGAAGAGTATGCAAAAGCTAAACTACAGTACTTAGAATCAGTAAGAGATGTTCTATCCACACAAATAAAAGATAGAAATTTAGGATCTAATTATAGCAAGGCCTTAGAAATTATTGCAGATGGTAAATACGATTACAAGTTTAGAGTACCACTATCTTTTCCTACTTACCAAAGTGCATTTGAACAAGTCTACTCAAGTATATTTAAGAAAAATATATTTGACCAAAAGATAAAAGGTAAAGAACTTGTTCAGGTTGCTGAAATGGGAGGATACATGGTAGACGGCCAGCAGAAAGAGTTAAAGATGTACACAGGTACAGGAAGAGCACATGTAAAAATTAAAAGAAGTGTGCTAGGAATACCTAGTGATATGTCGATAGAAGAAGCTAAAGAAAAGTTTCCTCACAAGTTAGAGGCATTAGGGTATCGTGTCCCTAACCAAGCTAAAAACTCTACCCTTCCTATAGAAGTAGTTGGATTCTTACCAGACTCTCACGATAAAGCAATTATGGTTCCCGGCGGTATTACAAGACAGATGGGGTCGGATTTTGATATTGATAAAATGTTTATCATACAAAGAGAGCTCAATGAAGATGGATCTAAAATTAAAACTAGTCTGCCTAAAGTAAAAAGCCTAGAAGAGTTAGATAAATTTTTAGAATCTTTGTCGAGAGAGGAAAGAGATGCAATGTTGTACGATGCTATGGACGCTGTAATTACAAGCCCTTTGCACTTAGAAGAAGTAGTATCTCCTCTAGACAATCAAACTCTTCCAGACCTTGCAAAGGTATTAGCAAAGCCTGAAATTACAAACCCTTTGAATCCATTAGTAGAGATTACAATGGAGAGTAGGAACAAAACTGGTCAAGCTATGACTGGTGTTTGGGCAAACTTCTTATCAGGAAGAAATGTGTTAGAAGCTAAAGATAAAAAAGTGCAGGTTGATGCAAACTATGCGCTTAAAGTATTTATAACAGATACTACTACTGGTGAGAAAAAGCTTAAAATGTCTACAGATTTAGGGAGAACTAAAGATTTTAAAGAACGATTTACAGACTTAAATATTTCTGACTACATATCGGTAGCAGTGGATGCATCTAATAACCCTATACATGTGGCTATTAATGATAATAAGTTTACAGCAAAAGCAGAAGGGTATATGCTGTGTATGGGAATGCCACTAAAAGAAACAGCAAGTTTTGCGAATATGCCCACTATAGTAGATGCTACTAATTCTGCTAAATTAGTAGGAACGTTTAACAAACAACTTTTAGAAGGTATAGATTTTTTAGGCAGAGTTTATGGTGAATTAGGCGAAATTAGAAAGTTTGCAGAAGCAGTGTTAAGGGAGAATCCTCCTAGTTTTACTATGGATGATGAACTTATTAAGAAAGATGCTAGTACTCCTATACTATCTGCCTCAGAAATAATAGAAAAACGTAACGAAGGATTAGATGTAGAAAAAGATATTGATAGAATTCGTAGAGAGATAGAGTATACATACAATATGCACTTATATACTCAGGCTGGCGATGAGCAACAAAAATTAAATAAGTTAATTACTCCTGACACACAAGAAAACTTGAATGAGCTGTCAGCAATTATTGCTCACATAGAAGCAGAAGAAGCGTTCTTTAATAATGAAAACCCTATTATACTAGAAGGTAAATCTTTCTTAAGAGATACTACTACAACAGATCTAGAAGGTAAAGAAATAGAAGGCGGTGTATACAGAACATCAGCAGCTTATAGAAACATATTCCAAACAATGTTGAATGCAGCTGAAGCTGCAGGATTTGTAAACAACAGACCTGCATTCTACACATTTAAGGAAATGCTTAAAGCAGAATTAGCAACAGAAACACTTACTGCAGAACAGCATAAATTTATAGACAGAGTTCTATTCTTAAAAATGCTTGCAAATGAAGGAGGCCCTATAGGAGATCTAATGTCTGAAGATGTGTTTAAGGCTATTTTTACAAATCCTAATAGCAATGTAGAGACAATGCTAAAAAAGACTATGAAAGAGTTTCCAAAGTTTGCAGATAATGCTTTTGTAAAAATGTTAAAACCTCACCCAGCTAACAATAGAGAGGGTAATGCAGTGTTTACTTTGCAGATGGATAATAGTTACGATCTTAGTACTAGTGAAAAAGACTTTTTAAGTCAAGCGCTTTTAAGTTTAATAGTATCTCCAGAAGAGTTTGCAAATAACCCTGAAGACAAGGCAGAGATAAGCAAGATTGTAGGAATGGGTAAAGCAATTGTAGCAAATCAACTACTAACTTTAGGTACACTTCCTGGAGCTGGTGGGTATTTAGACATTTTACCAGTAGAATTCTTTAGCACTAGGGTGCTAAATGCTACTGATAATCCTATTGCTATATCTCCTGTAGAAGACTTTCAAAATCAAAGAGTTAGAACTCTAAGTCCTATGTTTTTTGCAGATTTTGTTCAAGATTTTATTCGTAATTTTGGTACTACTAAACGAGGCTATAAAACATTTGTCCCTAAAACTAAAAGTAAACCTAGCACAAAAAGAAACCAAGGATACGGAAATATATATATTCCAATTTCTAAACGGGAATCAAAATCTGGATACTTGTATATAGAGCAAGGTAAAGAACAAAGAATATTTGTAGCTACTCGCGTCTTTCCAACCCAAGATGGAACAAAGATGAAAGAGTATATACCTCTACAGCCTTTAGGTGTTAAAAATAGAGCACATGAAATTTTGACTAAGCGATCAAGTACTAGAAGTTTAATACCAGGCAATGTAAACATAAATAAAAACGTTATGTCGCCAACTGAAATAGAAAGAACTGAAGAAGCATCGGATAGAATTGATGAACTAGGCAGAGGAGTAATGCCTGAGAGCGTAGAACAACCATTAAAAGTTTGTAAGATAGGATAATGAGGTGCGAATATTATAATAGAGATGGAAGTAGAAATGATTTCTACACAGATGTTTACGGATACTTGGATAATGTTGCTCCTGAAAAAAGAACAGCACGTAGATTCTATGAGATTATACGTGACCAAGGAGTGATAGAGCAGAAGTATGGAAAAATCTGGGTAGTGCAAGGTTACGACAGGAAAGAGCAAAGTCATAGATTAAAAAAGCTGGACTTTATACAAAGCGCTTTTCCTGGTGTAATCACTTACCAGTATATACGGAATACTGCTCCAAAGTTTGGTAACCAAGCAAACAAGCTCCATGAAGTTTTTATTGATGAAGCCGCACTTAAAGCAGTGCCTTCAGGCGAAGAAAGAAATGCAGATGTTGTAGTAGAAGATTTTACTGAAGAAGACTTTTTTAACAACTTTAAACCTAAGCCTGAAAGACTTTTGTTTGAAGAAGACTACCGTCTTAGTGAGATGGCTCTTAGAGAAAACACTTCAGAGAGTAGATTCTCTAGTATGAAAAATGAAAACATTAAAGTTGCAGCCAAGAAAATAGCTAAGCTTAGAAGAGTCTTCGGTAATGCAGGAGTAAATATAAATGTAGAATACGATTATAGCTTAGAAGCAAAAGCCCAGGTAGAAGCCTCTGAAGAAGGTAAGCCTGTTACTATAAAAGTAAATCCTGAGAATCTATCAGAAGATACAGTTTACCACGAGTTTGGGCATGTATTTATTGATTTGCTAGGAGTAGAAAACCCAACAGTATCTCAAGCTATTCAGCAGTTAAAAGACACAGAACTGTACAAACGAGTAGAACTAGAATATCCGGAACTCGAAGGAGATGCTTTAGACAAAGAAGTTTTAGCAACAGCTATTGGTATAGAAGGTGCAAAAATTACTAGAAAGAATCCTAACAAACTGCAGATTATAGTAAATAAAATACTAAGATCATTCTCAAAACTATTAAGTAAGCTAGGAATAAAATCGGCTACTCCAAACATGGCAGCTAAATTAGCTGAAGATATGTTTGCAGACAGAATAACTCCTGCTAGTTTTTATGGAACACTCAGTCCTTATGTGCAAATGAGTAAGGGTGAGAACAAAGTAAGAAAGCTTGCAAATGAAGTTAGAGCTAGACTAGTTGCAGAACGAGAAAAAGTACGACAGACTCCAGAAGTAACAGAGGAGCAGTCTAAAGAAAAAAGAAAAGAGCTAGAAAGACTAAAACTGCTAGAGGCTACGCTTGCAAACGTAGTAAAAATAGAATCATTCTTAGACTATGTTAACTACTCTGCAGAACACGTAGCTAAAATGCGGGGAGAGCTTGATAAATTAATTAAAGATGTAAAGAAAGACCCAAGTCTAAGAACTAATTCTATAACTGGTACTAAGATTTATTCTATAATGCGAGACCTACAAGCACTAGAGGTTTTAAATGTTATTGGAGAACAAGCTAGCTATAAAAGAAGAAAAAATAAGAAACTTACAAAAGGACAAATTCAAGATCTTGACACTCTTGATGAGCGTATAATTGCCATTCTTTCAGAGATGCGGGATATTCGTAAAGATTTTGAAGTAGAAGTAATTCCTATTATGGCGGATGTTCTCATGCCATATGCTAATAATAGAGTTGAAGCTGAGCTGCAAGCAGAAATTGATTTAATAGAAAAGACAGGCAGGTGGTATAATAAACTTGATACTCGTACTATAGAATACAAAGAGTTAATGGAAAGGTATAACAGTCCTTCTAACACAATGTCTGAAGAAGAGTTAAATCAAGAGAAGGTAAAGCTTGCGATAGAACAACTGCGTAATAGGATGATTACTAACAGATCTGATATGATTAGAGAGTTGACAAGGAGCTACAAAGATAAATCCTATGTGTCAGCTCTAGTAGATCCAATGATATACTCTAATCACAGAGCAGTACAGCTTTTAACAAAGATGGTGGATGCAGCTAACCAACGCAAAAACGAAAAAACGTTAAAGTTAAAGTATGACATGCTGCAAGAGTACAGACTTTTTGCTGAAGGCAAGAATGAAAACGATATGGTCGGCATGTTTGGAGATTTGCTTGAAACTATTCAAGTAAAAGATCCTAAAGATGGTGAAATAACAGAAGTTCTCTCTCTTGCACAGCCATTAGATCTTAAAAAATACGCAGAGGCAGAAGAGAAAGCCGTTAAAGAAATAGAGAAAAAGTATAAAAAGCCTCAAAGGGTAGACTATAAAAGTTCAGTAGCCTACTACGAAGACTTGTCGTACTGGAATCAATCAGATTCTAGCAGACTTGCTACACTAAGAATAGGAGAATGGGTAGCTGCAAATAGTGAACCTGTAGATGGATATGAAAAAGTTTTAAAAGAGATTGACAGTAGGATTAAAGAGGCTGAAAAAGTCTTAGAAATTGCTAAAAAGAATAAGAATAAATCTCAAGAAAAGACGGCTAAAAGATTAATTAGAATTTTAAGAAGTGAAAAGTCAAGAGACTTTAATGCACAAACAGGTAAGCCACAGGGTAATCTAGTTAAACCTAAAATGTCTTTGTATGAAAATTCTAAGTGGAGAGCTATACAAAATAATCCGAAGAACAAAAGATTTTACGACTGGTACCTAGAAACCTATAAAGAAAAGCAAAGATTTACAGGTTATAAAGGACTTGCTAAGAACAACTGGGAAACCTTTAGCTATCAAATGCCTTCTATTAGAAAGCTTGCTATAGATAAAATATCAGAAGATGGCGCAATAAAAACTGGTAAAGATGTAATAAAAGATGCATTTACCTTGCAAGAAACCGATGACGAATTTGCAAAGTATGATGATTTTACAGGAGAAGTTAAAAAACTTGTTCCTGTTTTCTACACTGGGTCTGTAGACCACAGGTTAATATCTAAAGACATGGTATCTAGCTTGTATAGATTTAGCCACATGGCCCACAACTTTGTAGAAAAGTCAGATATTACTGGCCAGGTAATGACTATTAGAGAAATACTAGCTAATAATGAAGTAGAAGCTGTAGACTCTAGGGGCCGTAAAGCTTTAAACAATTATGCAGATAGAATAGGCATTAGATTAACAAAGAAACAAAAAGGCGAATCTAATTTAATACGCCACTTAAACCAGTTCTTGGACATGCATATGTTTGGGGAAAAAGAAGTGCTAGCATCTATAGGCAAAGTTAACTTAAACAAGCTTGCCAATAACCTAAACTCTTATGTAGCTCTTACTAACTTGTCTTTTAACTACCTACAAATTGGTAACCAATTTGTTTTAGATAACATGACAGCATTGCAAGAAACAATTGCTGAAGAATTTTATACAGCTGTAGATAAAAAATGGGCAATAGGAGAGTATACTCTAAACCAAGTTGCAGCTCTTAAAGACATTGGAAAGTTTGCTCCAGAAACAAAGCTTGGTAAAGCATTAGAATTGTTTGACGGTCTAATAGATATTACAGACCAAGAAGGTAATAAAATTGTAGGAGGCCTTAAGCGCAAAGCTGCTGATACTAGTCTTCTTATGTTTGGGCAGTATGCCGTTGAGCACCAAGTTGCTAGTATACGCATGCTTTCAGTTCTACATAACATCAAAGTCGAAGATGCTGGTGGAAATCCTATAATGGTCGATGGGGAACAAGCTAACATTTGGGACATGCTTGTAATAGATGAGAAAGGGTTTATGTCCATAGACCCTAGAGTTGCAAACGTTAAAAAAGAAGAAATTACATTATTGCTTCGCAGTATTAGCAAAAGAACTAACCAAGTAAAAGGTTCTTTTGATAAAATGATGATGCAAAGAACTGTTGTAGGTAAACTAGTAGGACTGTTTAGAAACTACTTACCCTCAGGTGTTCGTAGAAGGTACGGCCACGGCGATAAAGTGCATGTAGATGAAGAGATGGGACATCTTACTCAAGGTATGTACATTACAGCTTTAGGTATGATGCAGCAAGCTTGGGATGAGAAAACTGTAAACGTAAAAGGAATTTACTCAGATATGTCTCCAATGGAACAAGCAAATATCAAAAGACTTGCAGTTGAATTGTCTTCTATAATAGCGGCAATGTCTATTGTAATAGCAGTTAGTGCTATAGATGACGATGAAGAAAACTGGGTAAGTAATTTTGTATTGTATCAGGCTAGAAGATACCAAATGGAAATGCTTCAGTGGGTTCCAGGATTTGGTATACCTGATCTAATTAGGATGGCAGAGTCACCTGCAGCAACTATACGACCTTTAGAAAATGGTCTAGGATTGCTTAACCAAATGCTTAGAGAGCTGGGATATGTAGTAGGATTGCCTTGGGTAGAAGAAAAAGATATTTTTTATAGTCGAGCTACAGCTAGATTTGATAAGGGAGATAGAAAAATAAGAAAATACTTTGAAGACATGATGCCAGTAATAAGAGGAATTGAAAAAACTCTAAACGCAGGCGATGCACTTAAATGGTTTAATAAATAATTAATAAATTTGTAAAATGGCACAAGAATACAGAACAG
>CERP01019128.1_pt1 | contig 24179 bp, 31 predicted proteins | sample 530801 | NCBI WGS metagenome assembly CERP01 (sample SAMEA2620991, study PRJEB7988) | marine metagenome | biome: marine biome (ENVO:00000447); feature: surface water layer (ENVO:00002042); material: "saline water (ENVO:00002010), including plankton (ENVO:xxxxxxxx)" | depth 5 m | reverse complement strand
ACTGTTTTTATCCCGTTTGAATGCGTTGTTATATGGCATATACACGGAGACTAGGATGAACATTTTTAGTGGGTTTGACGGAATGAGTTGTGGCAGATTGGCATTGGATAGGTCTAATGTTGAGGTGACAAGTTACATAGCTAGTGAGATAGATTCTTTTGCTATAAAGGTTGCAAGTAACAACTACCCTGACAATATTAATATAGGTGATATAACAAAGGTTGAAGGTAGTAAGTTACCCGAGATAGATATAATGCTTGGCGGTAGTCCGTGTCAAGGTTTAAGTATAGGAAATAAAAACAGGCAGTTACTAAATGACCCTAGAAGTAAATTATTTTATGACTTTGTTAGATTGCTAGATGAAAAAAGCCCTAAATATTTTATTTTAGAAAACGTACTGATGGATGATGTTAGTGAGGCGGAGTTTAGCAGATTGACAGGGGTGCAGCCTGTAATGATAAATAGTGCGCTGGTTTCAGGTCAGCGCAGAGAGCGACTGTATTGGACTAACATTCCAGATGTTAAGCAGCCAGAAGATAAAGGTATTTTATTTAGAGATGTACTAGATGAAAACACCAAAGGCTTTGAGCTTAGTGCTAAATTACTTGGTAGATATAGAAAAACGCATGAAGATGATGGGAGCAGGTTAGTTGTAGGGACTACAGCTATAGAGGGTAAAATAGGGCAAAGGGATCGTGTTTATGGGATTAATAATAAAATACCCACGCTGACAGCGACAGATTACAAGCAACCAAAACAGGTTTTAATAAATGGCGTACCCAGAAAAATAACCCCTTTAGAATGCGAGAGACTGCAAACTGTACCAGACAACTATACAGATTGCGTCAGCAATACTCAAAGATATAAAATGCTTGGGAATGGGTGGACTGTTGACGTTATCACCCATATGCTTAATGCCATATAACACTGTAACTCACGGGAATTTTTCCTCCTTTCGCACATTAGACCAGCGATGCTAAGTTGTTGGTTTAATATGGTTTTGCAAGTTGGCATGATTCTCCGCAGGAAAAAAGGATTTATTCATGCTTTCAGTAGTTCGTAAATTACACAAAGGTCGCTTATGCGGCCTTTTTTGTTTATAATCAGGCTATGCTTAAAACAATTATAACTAACGTTGAGGCTTTAAAAATGCCAGCTAAAACCGCTCACTTTAATCCTAAAGCTGATAAGAGGCTTCTTTGTACTTGCGGTAACGCAAATTGTGACAAGCGAGGCGTAAAACAAAACATATTAAACCGACTTGAAGAAGTTCGCGTTCTTGCCAATAGACCTTTAACCGTTACTTCAGGTGGTCGCTGCCCTAACCATAAAGACGAAATTCACCGCACAACTCCAGCAGATCACCAGCAAGGCATAGCTATTGATATTGCTGTTAGTGGTGGAATGGAAAGAGCTCAGCTAGTTACTTTGGGTTTGAAACGTGGTTTTAATGCTATCGGTATAGCCAAAACATTTGTTCACTTAGGCTATCGAGAAGGCCAACAACCTGTAATGTGGGTGTACTAATATGAGTTTCCTTGCGAGTTTATTTAGTGGTGGCGTTGTTAAGTCAGTTGAAAACATTGCTTCAGAATGGATTGAAACCGATATGGAAAGCGCCGAAGCCAAGGTGTTAATGGTTAAGACTCTTGATCCAAACGGCTTAATGCGTAGAAAGCTTTCTACAGAAGTAACAAAAATGTATAAGGTTTATCTTTATACTTCGCTAATATTGTTATTTATCGAATTCGTTTGCGCCTTCTTTAATTTAAACGTAAGCACTGACGCACTGGCCGTAGCATCAAAGAAACTTGTAGAGTTATTTGTACCTATAACAACTTTATTCGGCGCAATAGTAAGTGCTAGTTTCGGCGTGAACTACGCCAATACCAAACAAAATAAATAATTTAAAATCTCAACATGAGGGTAATACCATGCTTGAAGAATATCGCACAGTTAAAGGGTTTGAAAATTACGAAGTTTCCAATACTGGAATAGTAAGAAACAAACGAAGAGATAAAAACCTTACTCCTCAATACGGGGAAAACGGTTACTTACATGTAAATCTTGGTAGAGGAAATAAGTTTTATGTTCATCGCTTGGTTGGTATAGCATTTTGTGAAGGCTACCAAGAAGGGTTACACATAAATCATATTGATAAAGACAGATCTAATAATTATTCGGATAATTTAGAGTGGGTAACTCAGCAATATAACAATGAGTATTCCTGTTCTAAAAACTATAAGTTTATTGATCCTTCAGGAGAAGTTAGAGAAGTGTTTAATTTAGATAAGTTTTGCCGAAAACACTCACTCAATAGCGGCCACATGAATTCAGTGCATTGCGGTAGACGTAAGCATCACAAAGAATGGATAAAAGGTTGATGCCGATATCGGTATCAAAGCCTTTAGAAAGTGATACAATAAAGCGCAATCAACCGATTGTATTTTAATGATTTTTGGAGTAGTAAAATGACCACAAATCAACCACCACGCAAAAGAACATTGCTTGAAATTTTAACAGATGTTGAAAATGATGATTTGACAGCCGAACAAGCAGAAGCTGAAATTGTAGCAAACGAAGCAAGTGCTGAATCTTAGATTTATATTTTCTTTTTATTTTGTATTAGCGATCTATATGGTCGCTTTTCTCGTTAATAGAAAGTCATATAATTATTTGATAACTTGCTTTGCTGCTGAATTCATAGGTAGATTTAAGCTTTTTGAATGGGCGTTGCATTACGATTGGGGCGCTTTTATGCATTTGACATGGGCTGTAATGTATTGTTATTGCTTATTATGGTATTACTTAACAACTAAACAAGTTGCGAGTGAAATCAAGCTAACTATTGCTGCAACTGTTATCCTTATTTTATTTCAGTTAACTATGACTGCCGATTGCAAATGGAGCAATGGAAGTGCAACGTTTTTGTTTGATAATTATAAATATATCATTGTGTTTATTCATTGTTGTATCGTTTCTTCACTTATTACATGGGGAAATATTATCTCCTTTATGGATGAATTTACTTCTTCTGTTCGGTGCATCCTCCGTCTTAATGGTTATTTTGTGTTTTATCGGTATAATAATAAGAAGAATCAAACAACCATTAAGTATAAAAAATGATAAGTCCTGAAGAAGCGCAAGAAATAAGAACTGATATTGCATTACTAAAGCAATCAACTTCAGATACGTTAAAAGCCATTCATGAACAATCGGATTCAGGAAAGGACTTGTTACAATCTGTTAATGAACTAACTGTTGAAATTCGTGAAGATAGAGCAAGGCGAGAAGCTCACGATGAAAACCGCGAAATACAAGATAACTATGTTCAAGAGCAAATCAAATCCAACACTAAACGCCTAGATTACTTTGCCGAACATTATAAGCAACCAGTAGAGAAGCTTATTACCTCGCAAAACCGTTGGGATAAGTTCATTAATGCCATATTCAGCAAAGCCGGAACAACTATCTTTATCTTTGTTATTGTTGCCATTCTTTACCTATTGGGCGTAAATCCAAAAGACATAAAGCTTTAAAAACCCCGTAAAAAGAAACAGCAATAAAATCAATAGCTTTGTCACAATCCCTCAGTACAGATATAAACGAATAAAAAGGAGATAACATGTTTGAAATGAACGATAACCAAAAAGCTCTATTTGATGTGTTAACTCCTTTGCAAAAAGAAATATCCTTAAACAACATTTCAGGTATGAATGATATTGATGCCTATAAAAATTCAAAAGGGAAAGCCAAGAAAGAGCAAACAATGAGGGCTTCAGTAAGCGAGATCTTAACAAATCCTAATGTTAAGGCTTTTATTGGTTCCATGGCTAGCCACGTTGTAAATCCTGCCGTTATGAGCCGTGACGAGATGATGGAAGAACTTTCTTTAGTTGCTCGCACAAATAGCAATGATTTAATTGAATGGGGTTACAGGGACGTTAAGAAGCTCAACAAAGACACCGGCGAAGAAGAAATTGTTCAACAATCGTATTGGACACTTAAAGGCTCTGATGAAATAAAGCCGGAACACATGGCAGCGATTGAAGAAGTAACAGTTGGCAAAGAAGGTCTTAAATTCAAAAGAACATCTAAATTATCAGCAATGAAACAATTGGCTGAACTTGGTGGATATAACGCCGCTTCAAAACATGAGCATTCTTCTCCTGATGGAACCATGTCACCAACTGGTAAAAGCCTTGATGATTTTTATGCTGATAGCAAATAGCTATGTATCAATTAAACCCACACTTAAAAAAACATTGGAAAACTAGAAAGCCCTATAAATTATTAAAGGGAGGTCGGTTTTCATCAAAAACACAAGACGCCGGAGGAATGGCGGCGTTCCTTGCTAGAAACTATTCATTAAGATTCCTTTGTATTCGTCAATTTCAAAACAGAATAACCGATTCAGTTTATACCGTCATAAAAGACAAAATTGAGCAAGCCGGTTGGACTGATGAATTTGATATTGGCGTTTCATCAATAAAGCACAAAGTAACCGGTTCAGAGTTCTTATTTTATGGTATAGCTCGCAACATAGCAGATATAAAAGGAACTGAAGGCGTTGATATATGTTGGATTGAAGAGGGGGAAGGTTTAACTGAAAATCAATGGTCAATCATTGATCCGACAATCAGAAAAGAGGGCGCTGAGATTTGGCTTTTATGGAACCCTGATTTAATCAGTGATTTTGTTCAAACAAAGCTCCCTAAGTTGCTTGGTGATGATTGCATAATCACCCACATAAATTATGACAAAAATCCATTTTTATCTAAATCAGCAAAAGAAAAGGCAGAGCGGCTAAAAGCTGTTGATCCCGATGCTTACAATCACATTTACCTTGGCATACCTAAAAGTGACGATGATTCAACGCTCATTAAGCGCTCATGGATTGAAGCGGCGGTAGATGCTCACATTGTTTTAGATTTAGACATGAGCGGTATTAAATCAAGCGCTTTAGATATTGCTGATCAAGGCAAGGATTTTAACGCCCAATCATTTAAGAATGGCTTGATACTGGAAAACCTTGAAAAGTGGCATGGTAAAGTTACCGGTGATATTTACGCAACAGTAGAGTTAACAATAAATAATTGTGTCGATTACGGTGTTTATGATTTTCTTTATGATGCGGATGGCATGGGTGCTGGCGCTAGGGGTGATGCTCGCGCTATAAATGAAAACAGAGAAGCTAACGACTTGCCAGAAATAAAAGCAAAGGCTTTTCACGGCTCAGGCGAGGTGATATATAAAGCCGATTACTTTTTAGAGCCAGAGGGTGATACAAAAGGCATAACTAACGGGCAGTACTTCTCTAATTACAAAGCGCAATCATGGTGGGCGCTAAGGGAGCGGTTCAGGAAAACTTACCAGGCGGTGGTGAACGGGCAGCAATATGATAAAGATGAATTAATCTCTATTAGTAGCAACTGTTCATTTCTTGAAGATTTAAAGGATGAACTGGCAAGGCCAAAAAGGAAAAAGGGCTCTCCTAAGTTTACCGTTGATAAGTCACCTGATGATACACTTAGCCCTAACTTAGCTGATGTTGTGATGATGGACTATGCGGATAAAGAAGAGGAAAGCCCTGATTTTCTTGATATGGATTGGTAGTTAATAATTCGTCTAGTATTATCTATAATGCTATGATGACTAAAAAAGGCAGGTACATTATGGCATCAACATTATTTAGCAGACAGCCAAAGAGTTACTAGTTATCTAACATATTACGAGGGCGGCCTGGACTTACCTGTCGCATAGGTTTATAAATGAAATGGTTTAAAAAGAAAAAAGAAGTAGCGCCAGCGGTTAAAAAACCTGCCACTGATGCGTTAGATTTAACTGATGATTTCGATAGCGCACAAGCTAGAGCTGATTATATAGAAAACAACGCTATACAGCGAACAGCCCCCAAAGCCAAAAACGCTAACGGTGCTGCTATGGATAGTTGTGATGGTGCTTCGGCTCAATACCAAGCAAGTTTTGAACATGCCAACCCTCACTTGCTATCGTATTTTATTGCCTCGTCTAGCTTTATTGGCTATCACGCATGCGCACTAATAGCACAACACTGGCTAGTAGCTAAAGGCTGTGAAATGAAAGCCAAGGACGCAGTAAAAAAAGGTTGGGATATTGGTGTTAATGATGGTACTGATTTGGATGCTAAGCAGATAAAGCTTATTGATAGGCTAGATAAAAAATACAAGCTTAAAAATAACATGTTCGAGGCGGTAAAGTTTCGTAATATTTTTGGCGTTCGTCACGTACTTTTTAAGCATGTAAATCCATCGTTTGATTACGAAAAACCGTTTAATGCTGACTCATTTAAAAATGGCAATTATGCTGGTATGTCACAAATCGATCCGTATTGGATAACGCCTGTTTTTGATAACGATGATTTAACCGACCCTACATCAATAGGGTTTTATGAGCCCACGTACTGGCAGATAAATGGTAAGAAATATCATAAGTCACATTTTGTTGTGTTGCTTGGTGATGAAGTGTCAGATTACTTAAAGCCTACTTACCGCTACGGTGGTATTTCATTAGCTCAAAAGGTTTATGAGCGTGTTTATGCTGCTGAAAGAACTGCTAACGAAGCACCTCAGCTAGCAATGACAAAGCGATTACAAGTAAGAAAAACAGACTTAGCCAAGGCTCAGGCTAATAAAGATAAATTTGTTAAAAACCTAAAAACAGCTAATGACTATCGTGATAACTTCGGCGTTACGGTTGTCGGAAAAGACGAGGAAATTAATCAACTTGAAACCTCTTTAGCTGATTTAGATGATGTGATAATGACGCAATATCAATTAGTTTGTGCTGAGTTTGGCGTTCCTGCAACTAAAATGCTCGGCACCATGCCAAAGGGCTTTAGTGGCGGCGGTGAAGAAAACGACACTTACCTTGAAGATGTTGAAGAGCTGCAAGGTAATGATATGAACGAAATAGCACAGGCGCACTATGAACGACTAATAGCGTCAGAGCTGAATAGTAAATTTAATGTTAGCAATATTGAAATAGAACTAATATGGCGGCCTCTTAAAATAATGAGTGAAGTCGAGCTGTCAACTGTGCGCACTAATAATGCCAATGCTGATGCTGCACTGTTTAACACAGGCGCTATTGATAACATTGATATACGTCAAAAATTAATCAACGATAAGAATAGCGGTTATAGCGGTATGCGAATGCCTGACGAAATAGAAGAATAGTCATGACTAAAGAGTATCGTAAATTCAAGATGACAAGGAAACGCGCTGACTGGGTGAGCGGTAGGTCTACCAAGTTGCGCGGTGAGCCTATGCGAGTAAACAACGCTTTTGCTGAGCGCATGGCTGATAATGCTCAGTCTATGGTGTACAAAATGAATAAAGACGTTACCAGTCAGATAAATAAACTATTCAGTACGCCAACGGCTAAGAACTCTATAACAAAAGTTCCCGATGAAATAACAACTAATGATTTTGTTGAAGATGGTATTGCTATGGATGCCTCCATTGCTAGCCAATCTCGAATACTGATGAACAAGTTAATTAAGAAATGGGAGAATAAATTCAACCTTTTTGGCAATAACTTTGCTAAAAATATGGTGGGCACAGTAACCAAGCAATCAGCTAAAGATCTCAAACGCTCAACGGAAAAATTAAGTGGTGGACTGAGCATAAAAACCGACTCTTTAAGTGATCGGACGAAAGATATAATAATAGCCAGTACAGATGAGAGCGCATCCCTGATAAAGACCATAGCCACTAATTACACAACAGAAGTAAAAGAGGCTGTGTCTCGCTCTATATCAAGTAATACGGGCTCGTTTACATCGCTGAAAGAGTCGATAAATTCAATGCTTCAAGATAAATATAAAAAGCATAAGAATAAAGCTAAGAACGTAGCACTAGACCAAACCCGTAAAGCTTACTCTAATATTGCAGCATCTAAAATGAAGGATATTGGCGTTACATCTTACGTTTGGAAGCATAGTGGCGGCAGTCAAAACCCAAGAGCCTACCATAAAAATGTATTAAACGGTCAAGTATTCAAGCTTAGCGAGCCACCGATTATAAATCAAAGCACAGGCGAAAGAGGAAAGCCCGGCGATGATTATAATTGTAAGTGCTATATGTCTCCTGTTATCGAATTCAACTAAGCTCTAGTCCATCCCCTGTGTGAGTACTGTCTGCCGTTTATCATATCCCTAATGCATTCCCTTACAATGTCATTATCACGGCAAAACTGTGCAAGGTTGTAGACTTCAACAATATTTCCTGACGGATCTATTAACTTGTAGTTTTTAGCCTTAGCCTTTATGTTGTTATCTGCTTGAGTTACAAAGCTGCAAGCGATTGGCGAATACACCTTGTTCCCATTAATCTTTATGTCTTTATCTAAGTGGTATAGAATCCCGTCCATCGGGTAATTATCATAAAACCACTCGGAGAAATTTTGAAAATTATGCCATTCATCAACAACAGAACAACCCTTGTAAGTCGGGTTCTTCTCTTGGCACTTTTTGTCATAACACCTTTCAAGCATTGATTGCCAAGTGTTATAGCATTTTCTTTCAAGACCCCTTAGCCCTTTAGTTTTTGAAAACCTAGTTCCGCCAGCAAACCCAACACCAAATACGGATGGAGACATAACATCTCTAGCTCTGCCTATCCTTAGGTTTCCACATTCTACCGAGTAAACATAACCTGTATTAATGAATCTGATCAAAACTTCTGCACATGATTTGTATTCAATAACTTCAACATTGCCAAAGTTATTCGTTTCAAAAATAGCCCCTGCAACCATATCATTAGGTACTTTTATCATTATTGGGCTCCTTGTTTTTACGTCTTCGCGTTCTAGCCTCACACGCCGCATTAAAATAAACTCTTCTAATTGTGCCGTAGAACTTTTTACCACAGCCACAAGCGCACTTTCTTTCTTCTATTGCCATAATCAACCCTTAAAACGTTTAAATTAACTATAGTGTAGCTCAACTCAACAACAAAGCAAGCTTGAATGCAAAAATAAATCAGTGCTTTGCAATGAGTAAACAAACGGCATATACTGTCATTAATTGCAATACCTTATAATTAACACAAGCGGAAATAAGAATGTAATGCCTCACACAGTAGACGAAAACGGCTTTGTTCATATAAAAGACAACCCCATTTCAAAGAGTGGGGTTTTCCAGTATCTAGGAAAAAACATTTCTCCTGATTTAGAGCCGGACAAAATATATAATGTTTGGCGTCCTGAAGAAGAGCTTAACAACCCTGAAACAATTGAATCTTTTAAATTGTCTCCTTGGATCCCTTACCATGAAATGCTTGGTGATAAATATACCGATGCTGAAGATGTTGGCGTTCAAGGCGTTACTGGTGAGAATGTTTATTATAAAGATGGAACTCTATTTTCAAATCTAAAGCTTTTCGGAAACGATTTAAAGCAATCAATCAAAGAAGGCTTGAAAGAGCTTTCTTGTGGTTTTGGCTGTGTATGGCAAGTAGTTAGCGGTGTTGCTCCTTGTGGCACTAAATACGATGCAAAGCAAACCAGAATTCGCGGCAATCATTTGGCATCCGTCCCCAATGGGCGCATGGGTTCAGAGGTTGCTGTTGCAATGGATAGAGCAACTTTTGCTCTTGATAACTTAAACTTAGAACCTAAACCAAATGGTGATATTATGACACTTGAAGAGGCGCTAGCCAAAATCAAAGAACTTGAAGATAAACTTGCTTCTCAGGCTAAAGACATGAAAGAGGCTGAAGATAAAAAAGCCGCTGACATGAAAAAATCTGAAGATGCTGAAGCGGAAGCCAAAGCAAAAAAAGAAGCTGAAGATAAAGAAAAAGCTGAAAAAGAAGGCGATGAAAAGTCTGGTATGGATTCAGCTATTTTAACTGCAGTTAACAAGCTTACTGAAACTGTTACCGCGCAAGGTGAAGAGATTAAAGAAATTAAATCTTCTGCTCTTGATGCAAATTCAGTTGTTAAGGCTTTATCTGACAAGAACGCGTTAGCTGATAAAGCTGCTGCTGTTGTTGGTGCTTTTGATCATAGCGATATGGACAAACAAGCTGTTGCAAAATATGCCCTTGATAAAATCGGCATGGCTTGTGATTCAGGCCAAGAAGTTGCAACGTTAACCGGCTATCTTGCCGCCCGTAAACAACCTAATTTTGTTGTTGATCACGGCCAAGATGAAGCTACAGATTCACATTCAAAAGCTTTGGGGTTATAACATGACACAGAAAATTGTATCAAATAAAGCATTAGGCACTGGCGTTGCAGGCGAATTCTATTCAACTGAACCACAACGCACACGCGGTAAAATTTTAACTTCTGCTAGTGAAGCATTAAATTTAATTGGTGTTGCCTTAACTCAGGTTGCCGGTGAAGAAGATCAGGCCGGCGTTGCTGCTTCTGGCGTATTCGCTGGTATTCTTGGATCGCCTAAATCATTACAGCGTGTTGGTTTAGATGCTCAAACTGTTGTTCCTAACGGTACAGCTGTTGAGTGTATCTTGCAGGGTTATGTTGTTGTTAACCTTCCTGCTGCCGCTAATATTGGTGATTTTGTTTATTACTCTGATACTACAGGGTTATTAGCAACTGCAGCGCCTGCCGCAAGTACACCAGCCGGACATTCTCGCGTTTCTGGTGGCACAGTACAAATCCGAAACGTTGCCGGTGCTGGTCTTGGTATTATTTACCTTGATGCGGCTGGCGATTCAACCGAACCAGCATAGGAGCTGATTAAATGACTAAAATTATTCACACTCGACCAGCTCGCGAATCTGGAAAGATGGGCGGCGTTGCATTAGATGAAGCGCAATTAACATCTTTGGCAAAAGATCCTAAAGCATTAGCTAAGTTAGGTATTGGCATGGATAGCAAATTTGCAAAATCTGCTATTGCTGTTGCCATGGATGCCGGCATTGTTACTCCGGTAACGCCTAGCGCAATGGGTACACCTGTTCAATTCTTACAAGAATTTTTACAAGGTGTTGTTCATATTCTTACTACGGCTCGCCGTGGTGATGTATTAGCGCCATTGGTTACCGCTGGTAATTGGCATGATGAAGAGATTGTTCAAACTATTCTTGAGCATCTTGGAACGCCTGAGCTTTACAAGGATCATGGTGATGTTCCTGTTACCTCTTGGAACCAAACATTTGATCGCCGTACCATTGTACGTTTTGAACTTGGCTTACAGGTTCAAAAACTTGAAGAAGCTCGCGCCGGTGTAACACAAGTTAATTCTGCACAAGAAAAACGTGCTGCTGTTGCTCTTGCGTTTGAAATCTTGCGTAATGATATTTTCTTTAATGGTTACAATGACGGTGCAAACCGTACTTATGGCTTCTTAAATGATCCTAACCTTCCGGCTTTCGTTACTGTTGCGTTAGGTGGTGGCGGTGATACGGAATGGGACACTAAAACTGTTGCTGAACGTGTAACTGATATTGTTACTGCTACTGCTGCTTTACGTCAACAATCAGGATCACAAGTTGACCCTGAATCAATGCCGTTAAAACTTGCTGTTGCTTCTGGTGTTAAAGACTTGATGAACGAATCTGATTCATCATTCTCTAATGGTATGACTGTTAACGAATGGTTAGCTAAAAACTATCCAAACATTACAGTTGAATCAATTCCAGAATTTGACGCGGCCAACGGTGGCGATAGCGTATTTTATCTATACGCAATTAATGTAACTGGTTCAGGTACTGATGATGGTAATACTGTTATTCAGATCTGCCCTTCTAAAATGCAAGCCTTAAATAGCGTTACAACTGTTAAAGGTTATGAAGAAGGTTACACTAACGCAACTGCTGGTTGTTACGTTAAGCGCGGTTATGCAGTAGTTCGTTACACTGCAATTTAATCGCAATCGAAAGCTTCACGGGGCTTAACTGCTCCGTGAATTAATTTTTATTAACTAAACGGTGCTAACATGAAATCTATTTTTTCAACACTATCAAACGATCAAGCATTTCCTTCTTACGTTAAAAAAGAAGGTAAAAAAGTTTCAGCTCGAAAGACTAAAACAGCAATCTTAATTAAAGGTGGTGCTAATGTAGCTAACAAACACCATCAAACAGATAAGTTTGTTGAAACAAAAATTAGTGATGAAGAGTTTAAAACTCTTGAAGCATCACCGGTATTTCAGCGCATGATTGATCGTGGTTTCTTTTCGTTAAAAAAACCAACTTCAGGCAAAAAGGATAAATGCGCTCCGCTTGATGAAAAAGACATTAAAGCGAAAAACGCGAAGGCAACAGTTGTTACTAACACTGAAAAACCTGAGTAATAAAAATGACTATTGAACTTGATATAGCTTCATTCAGAATAAACTTTCCTGCTTATGCTAGTGAAACTGATTATCCTGATGCGCGTTTAAATTCTCAATACGCTATTGGCAAATGTTACGTTGCTGATAATGATTGCACACTTCCTGAAGAGTGCCGAGAATATGCATTGCAATTAATACTTGCTCATTTGCTTAACGTTCAAGATTCAATAGCTTCAGGCCGGCCAACACAGATCGTTACATCTGCCACTGAAGGCAGCGTTTCGGTTTCGTTGGCTGAGCCTCCCAATTCTGATACTTGGTCATATTGGCTTAGCTCTTCACCTTACGGACTTCAATTGATCGCTATGCTTGATGCTGCTAGTGCTGGCGGCTTCTTTGTTGGAGGTAATGAAGAGCGCCGAGGCTTTAGAAAAATAAACGGCGGCTTTTAATGGCTCGCGTTAATGTTGATAGAACATCATTAACAGCCCTTAGTAAAGCTTTAGGTGATGCAGACAATAAAAGCTTGCAAGTTGGCTGGTTAGAGTCTGCAAAGTATGATGATGGAACGCCGGTTGCAGGAATAGCCGCTCAAAATGAATTTGGTAACCCTAAAATAAGCATCCCACCAAGGCCATTTATTAGGCCAACAATAGATAATGAAAGTGAATCATGGGCTGGCATTGCCGATCAAGGGGCTAAAGCAATTGCAAACGGCAAAGCATCAATCAATCAAGTGTTGAATGCTATTGGATTAAAAGCTTCTGCAGATATTAAAAATTCAATCGTTAACGGTAGTTTTGCCGCGTTATCTCCTATTACCATAGCTCTTAGAAAAATCAGAAATGATGATGAATATAAAATTGGCGGCGCTCTTGTGGGTTCAGTTGCTGGCGCTATTGCAGATGGTAAAACCGGCTCTGGTGAATTAGGTGATCAATCATTTGGTAATAAGGACCCATTAAGGGAAACTGGATATATGATCTCAACGCTTTCTTACGAGGTTTCTTGATGAATAACTTTGGGTTTAATTTACTTGCTACTGCTCAAACGGTAATTGGCAAACAAGATTATCAAATAGTTAAATGGTTATCTAAAACTGAAAATGAAATTGGTTTTGATGTTGATGTTTATGATGTTCCAGAAGATAGAACTGGAAGCGTTCAACCGGTAGCAAGAAATAAATATCAAAATTTAGGTTTGGACTTCTCAAAAATTTACATTCAAATATGGGATGTAGAATTAATTGATGTATTAAGCCGAAGTGAAAACGCTGATCAAATAATTTTCAACGGTGGAATTTATAAAGCTTTACCTGATCTTGATTGGTCTAACTCTGGAAATTGGAATAGTGTTTTATGTGTAAGGGTTTCTGATGCCTAAACCATTAACTTATTACACAGTCTATGAAACTAAAAACATGATTAACGGAAAGGTTTACCGTGGAGTGCATCAAACTGATAATCTTGATGATGGGTATTTAGGATCTGGAAATGCTATAACTAACGCAATTAAGAAGTATGGTCGAAAAAACTTCAAGAAAGAAATTTTGTTCTTTTGTGAGTCTGCCGATGAAATGTATACCAAGGAGTCAGATGCTGTAGATAAAGAATTTGTTTCTAGGAAAGATACGTATAATTTAATGACGGGTGGTTTAGGCGGAAGAACCGTTTCTGAAGAAAGTAGAAAAAGACGCTCAGAGTCTATGCTAGGTGAAAAACACCCAATGCATGGAAAAAGCCTTTCTGATGATCATAAAAGAAAATTATCAGAATCAACTAAAGGTAGGGTTCATTCTAAGGAATCTATACGGAAGACGTTAGAAACCAAAAGAAGTAGGATTTACCCTGTTGTTGTACATTCGGCAGAGACTAGAAGAAAAAAATCAGAAGCTCTTAAAGGCAAGCCGTTATCTATAGTTGAATGTCCGAATTGTGGTAAGTCAGGAGGATTACCACAAATGAAACGTTGGCACTTTGATAATTGCAAACATAATACAGGATTGGAAGTGTAATGCGTGATAATGACTTATTTAAAATAATCATTGCTGAATTAAAATCACTACTGACTGATGAAGGTTTGAGTGATGTGAAAATAAAGCAATCTTATCAGCCAACACAACAATCAGTTTCAGAAGAACGCCGTTTATTCATTCATAAAGTTTCTAATCCTCAAGTTGGGAGCGGTATTGTTTATGATGGTACAAAGCGAAAGCAACAATATTTAAAGCGCGCTTCATTTCAATTTGACGCGCTAGCGCAGCAAGATCCAAGTGATATTAACAGCCTAACGGCTTCAGATATTTTAACCATTGCAGCCGACTTATTACAAAGTTATGAGGCTGTAAGGAATTTACGCAACAATGGTGTTAATATTGAGCGTGTAACAGATGTTCGGCCAAGTTATTTTATAAATGATAAAGATAGAAATGAATCTTCTCCTTCTTTTGATTTAACGGTAACTTATCAGCATACTTACGAAAAAGAGATCCCCAATATCAACGGGGTTAACAGTAACCTACATGGTGTTTAACAACTATGGCTATTAATTCAAAGAAATACATACAAATAACGTCCGGCGTTGGTGGGGCTGCTGCTGTTAGCGCTCGCGAATTGCTGAACAGGATTTTCACAACGAATGAACTTGTCCCAACTAATTCCGTTTTAAAGTTTAGCGACTTAGAGTCTGTTTTAGATTATTTCGGTTCAAGCTCTGAAGAATATAAGCGCGCATCTCAATATTTTGGTTTTGTATCAAAAGCGATAACATCACCTAGCAACATAAGTTTTGCTCGTTGGGCTGATGCTGATACTTCTGCTCAAGTATTTGGTGCAAAAGCAGGGAAACTAGCAGAATTGAACGCTATTTCTGCCGGTGAAATTACAGTTACCCTTGCTGCTGTTGATGGTAATATAACCGTTGATTTTAGCCTTGCTGGTGATTACGCTGCTGTTGCCACTGAATTGCAAACTGAAATTCAAGCTTTAGGTGGAGCATTCGCCGGAACAACCGTTGTTTACAATGCGCTTAAAACTCAGTTTATATTAGATACTAACGGCGCTGCTGATGGAACAATTGCTATTAGCGGCTTGTCTTCTGTTCTTACTCCTATTGGATGGGATTCAACAGCTGTGTTTAGTAATGGTATTGCAACACAATCAATTACTGATGTTTTATCTAGTTCAACTGAATTAAGTAATGATTTTGGTTCTTATGTATTTATTCCAACGCTTGATCTTGTTCAGATTGAAGAATCTGCTGCATGGAATATTACTAACAACAACGAATTTCAGTACCACGTACCTGTTTTATTGGGTGATTCAGCAAGTTATTACAATAATTTAAAAGGCTACGCCGGAACCGCATTAACACTTTATGATCCTGCTAACGTTGATGAATATCATGAAATGCTTCCTTGCTCATTGCTTGCAAGTCAAGATTTTAGTAAATCTGGTGCTGCTGCTAATTACATGTACACTCAAGATAGTAGATTGACACCGACAGTCACAAATACATCTGATTCTGACGGCCTAGATATTTTAAGAGTAAACTATTACGGACAAACTCAAGAAGCCGGCGCTCAAATTAGTTTCTATCAGCGCGGAACCTTAATGGGCGGTTCGACAGCTCCTTTAAAAATGGGCGTCTATGCTAATGAACAATGGTTGAAAGCTGATTTGAAAGCTGAATTCTTAAATATGTTTTTAGCACTACCTATTGTTTCCGCTGATGACACTGGTATAGCAACAGGTACTTCTTATATCTCTGCCACAGTAGAAAAGGCCATTGTTAACGGCTCTATCTCACAAGGTAAAGTGTTGACCACAACGCAAATTCAATTCATTAATCAGGTTTCAGGCCGTGATGATGCACATTTTGAAGTTGCTAGTAAAGGTTACTGGTTCACAGTTGAGATCAGTGAAGAAACAAATAACGAAGTTACCGAGTTCTTCTTGGATTACACTTTAATTTACGCCAAACGAGATGCTGTTGACAAAGTTGTTGGCCGTCACATTTTAATATAAGGGGTTTATGATGCCTGATTTATCACACTTTGGGACAGTTGCAACCGTTACGGCTAGCAATACGTTACCAGCACCAGCGCCAATTACGCATTTTGCGGATGATGCCGATGGAATGGATTTGCCAGAATTGACTATTGCCGATATGGTAATGGGAACTAATGGCGATGCTGTAACTTGGACTATTGCCACGCCGATCGAAGTGGCAGTTAATTTGATTCCTAATACGTTAAGCCATCTAACAATGAATATTATCTTTGAAGCAAATAGAGCTGAAAAAGGTAAGCTTCCTGCTAGAGATGAAATAACCATTATTAGAATTGGTCCTGATGGTTCAACACTTACTTTAAGTAAAGGTAAAATTATTAGCGGAACGCCTGCAACATCAATGGCTTCTTCTGGTAGGCTTAAAACTGCAGCGTATAAATTACGCTTTGCAAAAATGTTATATACTCCTTCACCGGATTCAGTACTTAACGTTTAATAACTTAATTACTAGCTAGGCAATCATGAGCCGAAAGAGATGCACCGGTCTTTGCTAGTAATTAACCCAACGGTGCGACATATTAAAGGTGATTTATGTCAACTCAAGTAATACCGCAAATCAAACCATTAGAAGTTAAGATAAAATCAATTGATGATGGCGAAAAAGAATTTAGAATTTCTCGCGTTCCTGCTACACAAGGCCGTGAAATATTTACTCAATACATGCCAACGGCAATGCCTAAAATAGGCGATTACAAATCAAATGAAAAATTAATGAAAATGTTAATGTGTTTCGTTGATGTAAAAGCGCCTGATGGTTCTTGGATCCGACTAGATAACGAAGTTGTTTTAAATTCTCATGTTACTGATTGGGAGATGCTCGTTAAAATTGAGCTTGAAATGGTGAAATACAACACAAATTTTTTCAGTCCCGAGAAGCTATCAAGCGCATTGAGCAAATTCAATCAGACGCTCCCAGAACGAATTATGTCAATGTTGAACCGCTTATCGGGGCAATTATCAGCGAAAAACAAGCCTCGTTAATAGAGCTTAGAACGGTACTAGATTACGAGGATGCTCTAGATCTGTATGAATGCATCATGATACCGAAAATTAATGAACATCTAGCCATGCAGCATGCAAAGAAAAATAAGGGTAATTAAGCCCTTTTTTTATGGTATTTTATAAGCCAATAATGCGCTTTTTAATGGATCGGCTTGCTGTAATGCTAGCTGTTTTATTAATGCGTATTTGGCGGTTTTGTATTCTTCGCTGGCTTCCTCTAGTGTTGGGAATAAACCTAAGTGCTTTCGCGTTCCGTTTATACTTATCTGCGCCACAAACTTATTGTTCAGCCTCTTAAATGAAACTCCTTGAGGGTATTTACCCCTATCGTCTTTGCGATCTAACAATAAAGTATTAATAGCGCTAGTTACGAATAAGCAGGTTTCTGGTGAATAGACTCTATTACCCTGCACAAGCAAGTCTTTATCTAATTGCAAGCCTTGCCATTTTTGACTCTTCATCCAAGATTTAAACTTAGAGAACGTGAGCCAATCTTTTGTGACTGTACAACCTATATAGCTCGGATGCCTTGCATTCTCTTTATCGTAATAACACCGATTAAGCATACTACTCCATTTTACATAGTATGGGCACGATATTGTCTTTCCGTTTACCTTTATTCTTACAAAGTAATCAGCATCATTAATGCCTACGCCAAAAATCGGCCGCCTAAGTGATATTGATTTTTTGCTTGCGGGAATTTCAATGAATTTAGTCATGCGGTAACCTCTAGTTAATTAGGTCTTAGTTAGGGTTTGTGGAAGAAGTAACTAACTTCGTTCAGGTTGCAACCCTATCCACAAAAAAAACTATAACATACTCATAGAATATGAACAGAGAAACTCATATGCTACAATAAATAAATATTCACGCTATACGGTAATCAAATGTCACTCCTTACAACTTTTGGTATTCTGTTTGAAACAGATGCCGAAAAAGCAAAACGTGAAGTAGATGAAGTTGATAAAAGTTTATCTAATACTGAGCAAACCGCTAATGATACCGCTGATTCATTTGATGAACTTGGAAGCTCTGTTGATGAAAGCGCTGATAGTTTCTTTGGCCTTTCTGAAGGTTTAGTTTCTGCTGCTGCTGGTTTGGTGGTTGTTACTGGTTTATTTGCCGGTATAACTTCTCAAGCCTTAGCAACTGATGAAATAGGTAAATTCACTGAAACGCTTGGTTTATCAATTGAAGAGGTTGGCGCTTGGGGTGAAGCAGTTAAAAGATCAGGCGGTGATGCTGCATCTTTTAGGGGCTCTCTTGAAAGTTTAACCGGCCAATTAACTGATATTAGTTTAACTGGTGGTGGTGAAGCTTCAGAAGTATTTGCTCGCCTTGGTGTTGATGCTGTTGGCGCTGGTGGAAAAATAAAGAGCGCATTTGAAATATTGCCTGAATTGGCTGATTCATTTCAAAATTTAAGTAGGGCTGAATCTTTCGCGTTTGGCCAAAAATTAGGCTTGGATCAAGGTACAATATTATTATTGCAACAAGGCCGCGTTGCTGTTGAAGAACTCGTTCAAAAACAAAAAGAATTAGGTGTTGCCACTAAAGAAGATGCCGCCGCCGCCGCTGAATTCAATGATGCTCTAGCTGATAACCAACAAACCTTTGCAAATCTATTTACAAGCGCCGGAACAACTATATTACCCTTACTAACAACAATGATGAAAGGCTTTGATTCTCTCATTGATTGGGTTGGAGAAAATGAAACGCTTGTTACTGGTTTTTTTATAGCTGTTGCCGGTGCTATAACTTATATTTACCTTCCTGCTATATTATCCGCCGCCGCTGCAACGCTTGTTGCTATGTCACCATTTTTATTGATTGGTGCAGCTATTGCGGCTGTTGGCGTTGCCTTTGCTTTATTGTATGAAGATGTGGTTGCCTTTGTTAATGGTCAAGAATCATTTATTGGTGATTTAGCAAAAAAATATGAATGGTTTGGTGATATTGTGGAAGGTGTTGTTGGTGGAATTAAAAAAAGCTTTGAAGTATTAACTGAATTTTTTGATGATATTATGAATTCAATTCCTGATATTACCAATGCTTTCGGTGATGCATTTAATGATGCAAAATCATTTTTCGGCTTTGGTGATGATGAATTAAATGCCAGTTTAGATAAGGCATTAAGTGTTACAGGATCTATTGATAACAATCCTTTGAACGGCCAAACTAGCGCATCAATAGTTAATAGTCAGCAATCATCAAGCAGGGTTAATCATGTAACAGTTGGAAGTACTACGGTTAACACGCAAGCAACTGATGCGGCTGGTGTTGCTTCCGCTGTTGGTGACAATCTAAATAATCAAATATCAATGGCAATAGAACAATTCGATGATGTGGAGGCTTATTAATGGACGTTACCGCAATATTAAATGAATCAGGCGAACAGCTTTTTCCAACAGCTAAATTATTAAAAGCCTCTATTGCTCCAAGCAATACATTTGCTCAACACCCTGTTGAAGATGGAACGGTTGTTTCTGATAATAAAATCATTAATCAGGTTAGAATCTCAATACCTATGATCTTAGATTCTAATGATTACAAAGATGTTTATAAATCAATTCAGGATGTAAGTAATAATTCAACCATTCTCAGCATTCAAACAAGAGTGGCAACTTTCGACAGAATGTATATAGAAAGTTATCCTAGTGAAGAAAGCGCATCTATTTTTGATACTGTTTCAATGACGGTTAATTTTATTGAACAAATAACGGGAACCGTGGTAACAAAGAAACTTGCCTCTCCTGATGTTTCAAATAATTCAGATGTTGATACTGAAAACCGTGGCGAGCAATTACCAAAAGAAGATAAGCAAACAAGCTTACAAAAAATAGCGGGGTTTTTTGGATAATGAAATTAATAACGCTGCAACAAATACCTAACCAAGAGGTGATCGTTACTCTTGATGATTCTAGGTATAAGATACAAATAAAATCAGCTTCTGGCTTTATGACTTACGGCATTGAACGTGATGGTGTTGTTATTATTGAAAATGGCAATCGCATTGTTAATGGAACTCCTTTGCTCCCTTACAAATACATGGAAGCAGGGAATTTTATCTTAGATGTTCCTGATAGTGAATTACCAGATTATACAAAGTTTGAATCAACACAGTTTTTAATTTACGCATCTCAAGAAGAAATTGAGGCGATAAGATGATTGATCCTCGCATTGTTAAACTTGGTATTCAGGTTGGTGATAATGTTAAATTTTACGAAGGCCTTTCAATAAAGGCTAAAGGCGTTAAATTCACATCACCAAATCAAGGCCAATGCACAATAACAATACTTAATCTAAATCAAGAAACACGCGATTATTTAATGAGGGTTGCGAATCCATTCAATACCAGCAATGAAAGAAAAAGCGTAATTTTAGAGGTTGGCCGAGAATCTACCGGCACAAGTGTTTTATATTCTGGTGATATATTTAGAGTTTTCCCAACTGAAAAACCTGATCTTGGATTGGAATTAAAATGCATTACAGGCCAATTTAATAAGGGCAAATTAGTTTCAAGGAGCGGACAAGAGCTTTCAACGCTTTCAAGTATTGCAAGCGGTGTTGCTACTGATAACGGTCTAGGTTTATCATTTGAAGTGACTGATCGTAATATAGCTAATTATGCTTTTACTGGTTCAGCTAACGCGCAAATAACAAAGCTTGCTGAGTTATCCGATTCTTCAGATGTTTATGTTGATAACTCTATTTTGTATATTAAGCCTGCAGGCAAACCGAAAGAAGGCGCAACCATTAGAGTATTGAATAAATCAACTGGAATGATTGGTGTTCCTAAAGGGACTGAAAACGGAATAAAGGTTTCTATGTTGTTTGATTCTATTTCTCAAATCGGATCACAGTTAAGTTTGACTAGTGAAATTAATCCTGTTCTTAATGGTGAATACACTATTTATAAATTAGAATTTGACATAACAAGCCGTGACGGTGCTTTTTATCTTCATGCCGAGGCAAACAGAATATGAGCGAAAAATCTAGAAATAACAACGATGATGATTTATTAACTGGTGCTTTCAATGTCATGTTTAATCACATCAATAAAAAAATGCAAAACAGTTTACCGGTAAAGGTAACCAAAGTTTCTAGTGATCGAAAGTTTGTTAATGTTCAGCCTCAAATTTTAGTTGTTGATTCAGATGGCGGAACAATATTAAGAAGTGAAATAAAAGGTATTCCGGTTGTTACTTCTGGCGCTGGTAACTTCTTGATTTCGTTCAATATTTTAGTTGGTGATCTTGGTTGGATAGAATCAAGCGATAGGGATATTAGTTTATTTAAACAGTCTTATGATCAATCAAAGCCAAACACTAAAAGAATGCATAACTTTTCTGATTCTCGCTTTATTCCTGACATAATGACAAACTTTACAATTAATGCTGAAGATTCTGATTCAATGGTTATTCAAAACCGCGATGGAAGCGTTAAAATAAGCCTTAACAGCTCTAGAATTAAAATGCATTCACCAAGCGATATAGAGATAAACGGCGCTAAAATAACACCATCTGGTGACGTTGTGACAGCAAGCGGAGTTAGTTTAAACAATCATCCACACAATCAATCAAATGATAGTGGTGGAAATACTGAGCAACCGACAGATGCGCCAACAGCTACGGAGTAAATAAATTGAGAACAATATTAGTTGATGATAATGGTGATAGAGTTACAAAAAACGGATTGTTTGTTTACTTAACTGATATAGATGCGGTTAAACAAACTTGCGAACAAGCAGTTAAGCAACAATTAAAAGAGCTTCAGTATGATCAAACAAAAGGCATTGAATATTTTAATAACGTGTTTACCGGAACGCCTAACTTTCAACTTTTTGAAGCTCAAGCAAGAAATCAAATATTAAATGTTGATGGTGTTATTGGCGTTTCCTCTTTCACTTACGAGCAGGTAGATAATGAGTTATCATATAATGCAACTATTCAAACTATTTACGGCAACGGTGAAATAAATGGCAGCGTATAATTATATAAATGCTCAGGGTGTAATTATACCTGACACTTCAACAATAAAAGACGAAGTTGAAGCAGAGTATAAAAGTGTTTACGGAGATGATTTTGTTGTTGATTCATCAACGGAGCAAGGCCGGCAGATTGACGCCGAAATAACTTCAAGAATGTCAGTTGTTAGAAATAACGCGCTATTAGCAAATCAAATAAATCCTAATCTTTCAGAACAAAATTTCCTTGATGCTATTTACGCTTTAGCTAACGGCCAAAGAGATGCAGCCGAGAGATCAACAGTAACTTGTACCATTACGGGAATTCAAGGGACTATAATTCCTGTTGGTAGTCGGGTTCAAGATGTTAACCGTGAAGAGTGGGAAGCAACAGTTGCCATTGTCATTCCGGCATCTGGAACAGTAGATTCTAGTTTTATCAGCATTAATTACGGAGCAATATTTGCCGGTATTGGAGAGGTTAACACTATTATTGATGGTGTTCTTGGTTGGGAAACAGTAACTAATAATGATGATGCTGTTGCTGGAAAATTAGAACAAAGCGATGTTTCAACCAGAAGACAAAGAAAGGTTGAACTTGGCGGTAATGCAATAAACAACACTCTTGCAATAGTTACAGCTATTAGCGCATTAGAAAATGTATCAAGCTTAACGTTTAGGGAAAACATATCTGAATCAACAGTTATTATTGACGGTGTGGAAATGGTTCCTAAATCAACTTACGTTTGCGTTGATGGTGGAGTTGATCAAGATATTGCAGAAGAATATTACAGGGTAAGGAGTGGCGGAAGCAACTTTAATGGTGACACTTTAGTTACAGTTATAGATCCTACTTCATTGCAAGAAATACCTGTTAAATTCGATCGCCCAGATGATAAACCAAAATTAGCTATTGTTACTGTTAAAGTCGGTTCAGGAATAGATCCGGTTGATGATATAAAAAAAGCTGTTGTTAATTATGCTAACGGCCTTGTTGATGGCGAAGAAGGTTTTGTTGTTGGTGGGAATGTGTCAGCGTTTGAAATAGGCGCTGCAGTTAATGCGCAAATTGCAGATGTATTTGTTTCTAAATGTCAGATTGCAGAGAATGACGGATCACCAGTTTTCACAACTGATACGATAATTACACAGATATTTGAAAAAGCATCTATCACGGAAGATGATGTTACAGTGGTAACGCTATGACATATAAATGTGAACTAGACTTATCAACCGCTATAGATTGGCAACGCGGAAGCGCTGAAAAGTTAAATGAACTAATTAAGCTAAAGCAAGATTGGTATGATGCTAACTATTGCGATTTTTGGAATGATTGGGTAGAGGATGTTTTTGATTTAAGAACGGCTAACGAATTTGGACTGTCTGTTTGGTCTATAATTTTAGACTTGCCATTATTCGATCAGTCACAAAGATCTAGACCTGATTATCCTGCAATTTATTTTGGCCCATTCAAGAAAAACTTTTATAACAGTAATTTTGGTAAGAATGCATCAACAGTTAATGATTTAACAACTGACCAAAAAAGAATAATGTTACAGTTGAAGGCGTTTATTATGCACATGCGATCTTCAACCTATGAAATAAATATAAAAATGACTGAATTATTTGGTTTTAGAGCTGTTTACGTTCTAGATAATTTAGACATGAGTTACACTTATGTAATAAGCGATCCTGAATTAATATCATTTATTAGTGTAATACAGGATTATGATTTATTACCTAGGCCAAACAGCGTAAGTATTGATGTGGTCACAGGTTCAAACTCAACACCATTCTTGTTCGGAAACTCTAGAGATAATTTTGGCAACGGCAATTTTCACATAGGAATTAA
>CERP01012633.1_pt1 | contig 24347 bp, 36 predicted proteins | sample 530801 | NCBI WGS metagenome assembly CERP01 (sample SAMEA2620991, study PRJEB7988) | marine metagenome | biome: marine biome (ENVO:00000447); feature: surface water layer (ENVO:00002042); material: "saline water (ENVO:00002010), including plankton (ENVO:xxxxxxxx)" | depth 5 m | reverse complement strand
TTCCAAGGCAGAGTAAGATGATCCAGCCCTGTCCATAGTTCTCTCTGCTATCTCCTCATTGCACACCATCAACACCTTTGCACCCTGATCAGCAAAACCTCTAGGACTGAATGCAGTACTGACAGCAAATGCAGACTTACCAGTTTCAACCAGTGCAAACACAGTTGTCAAAGTTCCTGGTCCTATACCTGGACATAACATATGCAGTTGCGATAGGTTCCAAGTCCAAGGATAGTTCTCCTTGTTAGACTTAAACATATCATCCCAATCATTAGAGATAAATCCAAGATCATCCCCAACTTCTATACCATCCTGATACTTATCAAGTAGTTCTTCAATCGGTGAAAGGTCTTTGATCTTACCTTCCATTAGTTCTAAACCTAGATTAGCTATGGTAGTACCAAGCTGTTCTCTGAATGCTGACTGCAAGATGTCACTACCTACATCAATCTGTATGTCACCCTTCATACGTCTTGTAATATCAAGTATGGCTGCACGTTGTGAACCTGTAAGCATAGGGTTATCTGCAAAGATCAATGCTTCAACTTCCGATACAGATAGATCTCTCTCATACTTATTGTGTGATATGCTAACTACATCAAAGATCTTTCTACTCTCTTTCTCAAAGTAATCCTGAGATATCATATGGTTATGATCACACCAGAATTTATAGTTAAAGAATAACTCTAGTAACATATTAGCTACGCTATCCTCTGGCTTGGGTGGTTCATTAAATGGTACGATATTAGGCATCATGCTAGTACTCCTTCTGGATATTCTTTTGGATCATGTTTAAGTATTCTCATTGTCGTATCAGTAAATTGTTTCAATCGTTTAGTCAATGACAATGCCTTACGACTTGCATCCTTATCTAAACAGACAACACAGTTAGAATAACTTTTAGCTATGTTTATTGCTCTGTCAGATAAGTTAGTGCCTAGCAATGCCATCGCAGTACCATAATGACTAATCGCACAAGCTGATGCAGCATCCTCTACAATGTATAATGTTTCACCTAACCCTGCTATGAAAGGCTCACCAGTGTTCTCATACCTATGCCACTTCATCCCTCTGCCCAAAGCTCTACCTACCGCATCAACTGCCTTACCGGCTGATGCTATAGTAAAGACAGCACGATTCTGTACTACGTCATGGAATAGTTCTACCCTGCCTTCCTTCCACGCATTAGTTACATTGTTCTTGTCCATGTATTGTACCATCCTCTCAGGAAAATACGAGGAGAAGTGAGATGGCACTACCAGTGGCACTACTCTTTTTTGTGTAAGCTCCATTGGTTTAGTGATACGAGTTATCAAAGTATCCCTAGACATTGATGCAGGGGTAGCACCTTTAGCATTACACGATGCCTTATAACAATTCCATACAACCAACCCTTCCTTAGATGTTATGGTGAATGTCTTTATCCCTGCACAACTTGGGCAGTTGATACGTTTAGTCTCACCATCTGTCAGGAATAAATCGCTGATCAAATCTTGAATCATTCTTTACCTCTTTCTTTTTATTCTTAATTATCCTGGTCTGATATTTTGATGTCCTCAGATCTTTTGCGATAGGGTTGGATCTCTTGATCGATGTCTTCTTCCCAGACATCACTGATATCCAACCACTCTTCTATAGTACCCGATAACTTATCTCCTTTTATAATTTCGGTTTCAAAAAATTTATTAATTTATCTACTCCCCTCATCTAAGTATTCTATGTAATTCATAATAGCATAAAATATTATGCCTACTAAATAACATAACAATATAACAACAGTGTCACTCATCTATTGTCACCACTCCCACCAATTACATTTCTAGCCTTACGGTCTTCTAACTTCTTTACGTTATACTCCGCAACCTTATTGAAGTCTAATCCTAAGTCATCAACTAGCCTAGCCAATGCCCATAGAACATCACCAATCTCTTTCTCTAAATCAGTTTTGCGAGTCGGTGATACATAACCTTTATCATCACGATAGATCTTCTTAACTTGGTTGCACACTTCCCCTGCCTCACCTGCTAACTCTAGCGCGGGATAAATAATAGGATTATCATATATCGCAGTTGATTTTGTCCATCTCTGATACGCTTTGAAGTCCGTATACATTGGGGGGAGATAGGGTTCTACTTTTATATCACTCATTGTTTATACCTTTATATCTATAAGTTGACCTGGTTTCTTTGTTGGAGTCGGCTGCAGGAAGTCTGCCTTTTCAACCGGAGGTACTGGTGCATTCGTTTGCACCTTATGTGCATGACTAATCTTATCATCATGCATCTTAACTGTGCCATCGGATCTGTATATCGTATCTCTCAACAGTGGGGTATGCCCGATATGATTTATACTCATCTGTTTAATCTCTCTTTTAATCGTTCAATAATTATCTCTTGCTTATCTATATAATTAGCAAGTACCTTCTTCTCTTGCATCAATGCCAAGATCTCTTGTTCTTGATACGCTATCTTCTTGTCATCACCTAACGTAACTAAACCTATCTTATTGTAGATACGCTCAAAGTGTTCTGCGCTACCCATTCTCATGCTACAAACCTTCCACCTGTTGTTCCACGTATACCTATTAACTTGTAACGATACTTGATAGTCTTCCTAAAGTACTGCTTGTATACTCTACCATTTACATCACCACCAGCAGATGCAGCTTTGTTCTCAATCTCTACTACATCTTTCTCGCCAGTGAATCTATTAGTTCTCTGTATTACTGTTGTTGTGTTAGCCATTGTTTTGCTCCTTTAAGTAAGCTCTGATTATATGAATTAAGTTCATGTCCTTTAACATGATTGCTTTACCAGTAGACGTTACTCTACATACTTCATCTAATGCTACAGCTAGATCAGATGGAATACATTTCCCATCTAATGCAGCCTGTACGTGTAGTGCTTGTTTAATATTCATCTTATACCTCTTTCTGTTTAAGTTCACTCATTATAAAACAAATTACGTCAACTGTCCACCCATTACCTATTCCCCTGTATCTCTGGGTGTTGGATACAAAAGCCGTGTAATTATCTGGTAGCGTCTGTAAACGCTCACATTCTAATGGAGTTAATTTTCTCCAACGAGTTAATTCCTCATTTTCAATGGATATAGTGTGATCTTTATTTAAAGATGTTGTAACAGCACCTACCTTACCATCTTCTCTAGGAATTAACTCCTTATCTCTAAAAGATGTGTAATCTTTTCCTGTTTCCTTCTTTATTCTTCTTCTTTCTGCTTTCGCCTTCTCTGTTCTTACCTCTCGATAAGATGTAACAGCAACCTTTGGCTCCCTGTTACCTCCACTCATACTATTGACGGTTGGAGCTTTCCCTGATCGATGATACACACGTTTGATAATATCATGCCCTTTGATATCTGCATCCCCAACATGACATAAACCATCATCAGAGAATACCAGTTGTCTTCTGTGTTTCTCAAAGTAACTCTTCAAGTTCCCACCTTTATAATAGGATGCATCGATACAGTGACTCTTGGTTCTGTCAGTAAAACCATCCTCAAGAATATCTGCCATGACGATACCTTTATCCTCCGGTATCTCAGGGATAGCAAAGTTAGTCCAGTACAGTCTCGCCCTGTTCTGGGCAGAGAATAGATTAGAGTTGATAAGCACTGGCTCTACACCAAGTATCTCTGAGATAATATCTACATACTCTTTCTTCATCTTAGTATTCTCGACCAAGAACTTCAAACCTGGATTGATAGCTTTAGCCTCACGCAATACCCTGACGAACTCAAAGAACAAACTGGATCGCTCACCCTCAATCAAACCCTTACCCTTTCCTGCAAACGATACATCCTGGCATGGTGGACCTCCAATCAATACATCGACAGGTTCCTTGACAGTAACATTACGTATGTCACCTAGCTGTATGGTATTGGGAAAGTTAGCCTGAGTAATCTGGATAGCATACTTATCCACTTCACTCGCCATGTACTTATCTACCTTGATACCTAACCTATCCAATGCTACCTGACCGCAGCTGATACCATCGAAACAACTCAATACTACCTTGCCTTTAGTTGGTGGGGTATACCCATAACTTCTAGCGAACTCTTCAATTAGTGTTACCATTTTATATCTCCTAGTGTTTAAAGTAACTTACGTTATCAATCTCTTTACTCCAACAATCACGGCAGTCACCGCAATATCCAAAATCATACTCTTTCTTATTATCCTTTGTCAATGACCTGTAAACTTCTCTAGCCATGATCTTACCATCCTTACTAGTACGATAAGCTTGGCACTCTTTACCCTTCCAGTTAGCAATAGCAGATGACCTACCTATATTACTATGTACGGTGGAAGTATTGTAATCATTAGTATGCACAGGCTTTTGATCAACCATAGGTGCTGACAATCTCACACATAGATTATCGGGAATGAATCCACCCTCTCTCACATACTGATTGATGATCTTATTCTCTCTTGTAGGTATCCAATGCCTAATATGTGGACTCATAACTGCTATCTCACATATCTTGGCAAAATGCTCGACAGTCCTGACATCCCCTGCATCATGCCATCTAAAGTATGGTACGGCAAAGCTGGTATGATGATTCAACATAACTACGAATGCCTCAACCCATTTTGGATTGGTGATACCTGCCTCACGTTTAGCATGAGCCTTCTTCACATTCTGCATCCTGTACATACCTTTGAGTGCATAGCAGTCAGCACACACTGAGCCTTCAATCTTTCTAAGCTTACTGCCTACACCACATAACTCAGCAGAGATACCGATTGAAAAACCAGGCATCTTACTGGTGTTAGAGAAAGAACCGACTATCTCTTTAGCTTCATTGATGTTCATGTTCTCCACCTTCCCCATATCTCTAAGTCTTCACCATCAACTACTTCATCATAAGAAGCAATTATATTTTTAATAGTCTCAATTGGTATTGGCCCATCATACTTGTTTTCCAACAACCATTTGTCATATGGTTTTAAGTCTCTCATTAACATCATCTTTTCTAAGTCCATTAGTTAGATCTCCTACTTTTTATGATATCCCATTCAACACCTTTTGGTGTACGCTGGGCATGGTTAACAATCTTCATAATTACTTTCACAGGTACACTCAAAGTCTCAGATAATACTTGAGCTTCAGACAATCCATAATTTTTATTATTGTGTGCAGCTTTCCATATTAACTCAGTAATACCATCACCTAACTCAGGCATGGTGGTAGTCTCTCAATACATCATTAGCTATCCTAACATCTAAAGCGGATAACATCTTGTACCAATAGTGATCGATCAGAGACTCATGGTCTATCTTTAGTACACCATTGATCTCCTTTGCTTTGATCTTACCTTCACTCACTAACAATTTGATAGCATCCTCACTCTTACCTACGATTTGAGATGCTTTCTTTACAGATACTAACGTCATGCTACCCTCCTTGATAAAATATCTTTAACTGTGGATTCTCTAAATTTATATCGCTTACCAGTTTTAATATCCTGCATAATCAATGGATAGCTTTTAGCTTTAGAGTTATATCCAACAAGCTTATACTTTCCTCTATTACTCTCATACTCTTCATTAAGTATTAACTCTTCGTCTAACTCAAAAGTATTCGCCAGGTATTTGACATACCAAGACAAACTATCTGACAGTTGCTTATCACGTTTATCCAATGATCCTGCAATCTTGATAGCAACCTTGAATGTCACCAACTCATCATCGAATGATCCATTCAGGAACTCTCCTTCCAACCCATACTCTTCTAGCTTGGCTTTGATTGCTTCATTCATATCAACTCTAAGTTGCTTACAAACTTCTCTACTCATTTGTGTAATCTTCATGTTCCATACTCCTCTAACCATGTGTCATCAGCTAATACTAACTTTACTAATCCATTATCTCTTATCTCTCGACAATAGGTATCTCCATACTCATACGATTCACCATGCATCATAGGTGATGTAGCGGATACATACCATCTAGCAAAACCATCATTCTTCTCAGCAGATGAATGCTTGTAGGTTTTGAGTACTCTCCATTCCCATCCTCTACCATCTGAGTAGATAGCATAAGGTTTATCATGGGTTCGGGTCTTTCCAAAATTAGTTCTGGGCATTATTTATCTCCATTTTGGTTGTAGTCTTCGTTATAGATAGCAAGGCTTATTCCAATTATTAGAAGTAAACCTAACACTATCGCAATGTCACTATCAAATATCATTCTGGCCTCCACATCTTTCTGTCTTGTTCCAACAATTCCCACAACTTCTTCTCTTTTTTGTGGGACTCATATACTTTCTGATTACTCATTTGTCTTTTCTTTGCTTCATCATCTATAGATTGTAAAGTAAAGTTTTTATCTTGTAGTACTCCCATCCAATGCGCTTTGTTAAGATCACTTGATCTTTCTGGCATTGGGAAGGTAGCTATTAATTTGTGTTTCATAATTTATTTACTTTCTATTACAAAGATTAATTAATTCATTTTCTAAAGATTTTACTTCGTGTAAAATTTGATTATGAAATTCATCGCCATCCGATAACATCTCTTTTATAAGTAAAAGTTCCCCATTTATTATTCGCTTCATATGTTTTCTATAATATCCTTTAGTATCGTGAAGCTCTACTCTATGGATTTGATCCTGACTAATTAATTTTTCTTCTACTGTAAGCATCCTGTTATCCTAAGTTATGGTCTAGACCAAGAGTGAAAGTGCTTGGGTACTCTTTAGTCAGTATAGCCATTATACACTAATCCTAGCCCTTGTCAATATGGGCAAATATCTCACCAGGATTGCCTGACTCATTGCTGTCGGTGAATACCGGCTGCGATATGTGCAGTGGTTCACTCTTGGTCTAGACCATAACCCTCTCACTCATTTTACTATTCACTCACTCAACAAATCACCCACTCTATGATAGGATTGACATATACCAGGAGGGCTAGAAATAGAATGCAATTAAGACTGATTCGCATATAATAGATAGACACAAAGAACCCGCCACGAATTAACGCGACGGGTTCAAAGGTTTTAGGTTATGGTCTAGACCAGAAGACGATTATCCGGTTTTTAATGCTCTAGCTTTTTCGGCTCGTAACTCCATAATTTCTGTTAGCGCATCAGACAAAATGTCCATCGGTGTGTCACCGGCGAAATCATAAAAGTTTTTCACGATTTCTTCGACCGTTCGGTTTGGTGTTTCGGTTTCATCATCGCCGGTTTCGGTGTCGGTGTCGGTGTCATTACCGGTTTCCGGTTTTGGTGTAGGTGTCTTTTTTGGTGGTAGTGTTTTTCCATTAAGCTTAAAACCTTCACCATAGGCACGTTTTTTTGTCCATTGGTACTGTCCAGATAGTGACGTAGACATACAAACGATAATTTTATTTGCCTTGCTTTTAGGGTCTTGGTAATCGTCAGCAATGATTGTGCGTTTGATCAAATCCATCGCAAATGGTTCTGTCATTAATTTAAGAAAAGCCCATGCTTCAGAAGGTAAAGTATCCAAGCCGGTAGCCTTTTTTATGTCTGGCGTGATATTAGCGTTACCAAGATTATTTAATAATTCGCGTATTTTCAACGCGAGCTTAGAAACTGGACTGTCTTCTTCGTGAATAGCTAGTACGTGAGTACGCACGTTTGCATCAGCAGTTGTTTCAATCGTATTTACTAGTCCAACTAAGGTCGAGATTTCTAGTACTTCCGCGTCTGTTATTTGATATGTCATATTACGGTTTTTCCAATCTAGGAATAAAGGTTTAAGTTAATAACTGAATATTACACTATTCTGGCTAATACGCAATAGGGTTTGATATTTTATTTTTAGTTATGGTCTAGACCAGAAGTAATAACGTGATTTTGTAATGGTCGGTATAATCCCTCAATATGAGACGTAGGTGCCTCAAACAATGCCGAAACAAAATATCGAGGTCACCTGGATAGTGATATTTATGTCACACTCTCTGTGATATATTTGCCACAACTTTTTTAAAATGATAGGTGTCCAAAATTGTCCAAAATTATATGGGGGTCGCCAACGCCATGCCACTCACCCCCGTTAGTGTATATACGGTTACGCAAAATTAGCAAAAAACCAATGTAAACACGTAGTTAGCCGCCATTATCACGAAATATTACACTATTGTAACAATCTGTAACAAAAAGTGATTAGACAAATAAATAAAAGTATGGTAAGATTCGTAATCTTAGTTTGATGCGAAGATCAAACGGAGTATCTTACTAAGGTTGTCACGCACAACCTATATATTATACTTAATATATTAAAGTTTGTAAACAAGTATTAGAATAGTACAACAGGTTATGTAACATTAATAAGGATCGCCTCCGCCCTTTGGGGGCTACGGCTCCTAATATGTGGACCCATAAGAAATATACATCATATTATGCGTATATAGACACTGTACTATGTAATTTTGCTTGACAATTTACCTAAAATGTGATATACTCCGTAACATAATACCTACTGCGACTATATTATCTATATTTCTGCGGAGTATATGGTGATTGGGCTAGTGATTGCAGCGAAAAACAGATTATTAAGGGAGTCTTCCAAATTGTAGTAGGTAACTCCCTTATTTTTATGGAGATGTTATGGTTGAGTATCGTGGAGAGAAGTTTTCTGGCTACAATAAGCCTAAAAGAACACCTAAACATAAGACTAAAAGCCATGCAGTACTCGCTAAAGAGGGAAAAACCATCAAACTGATTAGATTTGGTCAGCAAGGTGTAAGTGGAGCAGGTAAGAATCCTAAATCTGCCAAGGATAAGGCCAGGAAGAAGTCGTATTATGCTAGACATAATGCACAAGGTAAGCCTACGACTAAGTTATCAGCTAAATATTGGAGTCACAAAGTAAAATGGTAAAGTCTAAGTTTGATTCTACAGGTTCTTTAATACAAGATGTAGGTGAACAGTTATTATTAGACAAAGAATGGGTAAAAGTAAGCACTACTAAACTATGTGAGTGTGAAGGTGCAGAAGAAACAAAGGAATGTGAGTGTGATACGTTAACAACTAATGGTACACACTGTGATAGTTGTATAGAATGTGGTTGTGATCCTAGTGTATGCAGATGTGAATGTCACAAAGCATCGCAGGAGAAGGTAGATATCCAGAAATATCTAAAGACTAAAGAGTTCTGGCGTAACAGAGGCTAAAGGAGATACATATGCCCCAAGGAAAAGGTACATACGGAAAGCAAGTAGGAAGACCACCAATGAAAAAGAAGATGAAGATGAATAAAGGTGGAGCAGCCATGATGAAAAAGAAAATGATGCATGGTGGTGCAATGAAGAAAAAGAAATAAAAAATAACTTGGGATGGCGATTATGTTTTGGTGGGGGAAGTAATATGACTTCAGGAGTCGCTTATTATTTGGAAGACGAATATGGCTAAACCTAAATCTAAATCAACAGTGAACAAAGCAGGTAACTATACTAAACCTGCACTACGTAAAAGAATATTTAACAGAATAAAAGCAGGAGGTAAAGGTGGTTCGCCTGGTCAATGGTCTGCACGTAAAGCTCAGATGTTAGCCAAGGCGTATAAGAAAGCAGGTGGAGGTTATAAGTCGTGATATGGGGGAAACATGGGAAACTATGGTACAAGCATGGCCTATCGTGTTTGGATTCGTAACTCTAGTTATTGTACTAGCTAAGATGCATGGACAGATAGAAGTATTACAAGATAAAGTTAAGACGTTATTTGACTTATGGAACTCTAAACCAAAATGAAACCATCACAAAAAAGTTTAAAGAAATGGACTAAACAGAACTGGCGTACAAAGTCTGGTAAGAACTCTACTCAAGGTTCTAAGGCTACAGGTGAACGATACTTACCTGCTAAAGCAATTAAATCTTTAAGTAATAAAGAGTATGCTGCAACAACTGCTGCAAAAAGAAAAGGCAAGAAAGCTGGTAAACAACACGTTAAACAACCAAAGAGTATTGCAAAGAAGACTAGAGCTTATAGGAGAACTTAATTATGGCTAAAGAAGATGACAAAGTAAAAAAATTATTTGGTAAAACTCGTAAAGAAATAGAAAAAGACTTTAGAGAAACATTAAAACGTATGGGTATGTTGGAAGAAATGGATAGGGCTAAAGAATTAGATGGTGAAAGTAGAAGACGTAGAAGACAATTAGGAGAACCAACTAAACGTAAACCAAAAAATAAACCAAACCAACAAGATCGTAATGATCCAACAGGTATTGATGTAAGAGATGGTGGTGCAATGCAAAAAACCTATGGCATGAAAGAAGGTGGTTTCACCAAACGAGGTGGGATGTACAAGAAAGGTTATTAATGTGACTGAGCAACAAGAAAACTTTCTTAACGCTTTGTTTGGAGAAGCGCAGGGTAACTTTCGTAACGCCATGAACATTGCAGGTTATGCTCCAACAGAGTATCCTGCTAGGCTTATTCGACAAATGAAGAGTGAGATAATAGAGAGAGCAGAAAATATGTTAGCTGCTAATGCTCCTAAAGCAGTTCTCTCTATGTCAGGCATACTAGATGATCCTAGTGCGTTAGGTAACAGGGATCGACTAGCAGCTGCAAAAGAAATTCTAGACCGTACCGGTATAGTTAAAACAGAGAAGATAGAACACAAGGGTGTAGCTTCTGCTGTTGTTATATTACCTCCCTTAGAGGAAGATGATGACACTCAAAAGGATTGATCATGCAAGTCGTAGAAAAATTAAAGCAATTGGGAAAATTCCATACGGATACGATTACGAGGTTGATGAAGGGAATGTGGCGTGGTATCTGCCGAATGAAGGAGTGCTTTGTAAATTCGATGAAGCGGTTACTCAAATTCGTGAAGGTGGTCACTCTGTACGAAAGGTGGCGGCGTGGTTAGAGAATGAAACTGGTAGAAAACTTTCTGCTACTAGGTTACACAAGTTGGCATGGACTGAGGAAGAGTTGGATGCTAGGAGAAAGTCTCGTAGACGTAAACTATCTCCCAAGCAAAGAAAAATCGAAGACCTTAAAAATACCGAAAAACAAACTAGAATTAAAGCAGATCAGGCAAAGAGACGATTAAGTAAAGTATTAAGTACAGGTAAAGAACCTGAAGAAATAATAGACTTTGCAGACTCAGTAGAGAAAGAACCTGAAGTTGTTTTTAAGCCAAATCCTGGACCTCAAACACAATTTCTTTCTGCAAATGAGCGTGAGGTTTTCTATGGAGGAGCAAGAGGTGGGGGTAAAACTTATTCTCTGCTTATAGCTCCATTAAGATATGTACATAAATCTGCTCATCGTGCATTACTTATAAGACGTTCGATGCCAGAACTAAGAGATGTTATATTTCAGACTCAGCAGATATATCGTAAGGCTGAACCGAAAGCTAAGTTTAAGAGTCAAGAGAATACGTGGTACTTTCCAAGTGGGGCTAGAATAGAATTTGGGTATTGCGAAAACTTACAAGATGTGTTAAGATATCAAGGACAGTCCTACTCTTGGATTGGTATAGATGAGCTACCTCAGTATGCTAATTCAGATATATGGCAGTTCTTAAAGTCATCACTACGTACTACAGATACCAGTATACCTTTACATATGAGGGCTACAGGTAATCCAGGTAATATAGGATCAGCATGGGTCAAGAAGTTATTTATAGATCCTGCTGAACCAAATACAAGAATAACTGAGAAGATAGAATATGAGCTAGATGGTAGAACACTGTCAAGCGAAATAACAAGAAAGTTTATAGCAGCATCAGTATGGGATAATCCGTATCTCACACAAGATCAAAGTTATGTTGCTATGTTAGCATCTCTACCAGAAGTTAAACGTAAGCAGTTTCTATATGGTGATTGGGATGTAGTAGATGAGGGAGCATTCCCTGAGTTTGATAAGACAGTACATACGTGTGATAGTTTTGAAATACCTAATGGATGGACTAAGATAAGAGCAGCAGACTTTGGATACTCAGCACATTCAGGTATACTATGGGGTGCAGTAGATTATGACGGGTGTCTGTGGATATACAGAGAGTTGTATGTCAATCGTTTGACAGCAGATAAGTTAGGTCAGATGATTATGGAAGTAGAGTCTGATGATGGTAGAATACAGGATGCACTATTAGATAGTTCTTGTTGGGCTAAGAGAGGTGATGTTGGGCCATCAATAGCAGAGACTATGAATAGAGAAGGTTGTAGGTTTAGACCATCAGACAGATCTCCAGGATCTAGAGTTGCAGGTAAGATAGAGTTACATAAAAGACTGATGATTGATGAAGACACAGATGAACCTAAGATAAAGATATTAAAGAATTGTAAGAATTTAATTAGTCAGATTGCTGCATTACCAACAGATAATAGAAATCCAGAAGATGTAGATACTAAATCAGAAGACCACTTGTATGATGCACTAAGGTATATGATAATGTCTAGGCCAACAAACATAAGAGTAGCATATGAAAATACACCTAAACACCGTTACCAAGCTTCTGACTCTACGTTTGGTTATTAAGTGTTTTGGATATACGTTTCTATGGTCGTAGCGTTTATATTAATTATTGGTGTATTTGTGTATAGTCATAAGGATTAATTATGAGGAAACCTAGAAATTATAAACAAGAATACGCTAGAACGCATGGTACACCTAAAGGTAAACTAGATAGAGCATCTAGAAATAAAGCAAGAAAGACTTTAAACCCCCCAAAAGGAATGGAAGTACACCATAAAAATGGTAATCCTAGAGACAATAGCAAGAAAAATTTAGCAGTAGTATCTAAAAAAGTTAATAGAACCTTGCAACCTAAAAGGAAGAAATATGGTAGATAAGAACGAATTAAGTGCTTTAGAAGACACTAAAGTTGAAAAAGACTCTTATGATAACCTAGTTAGCTACGTTAAAGGAAGATTTGAACGTGCAAGAACTAGAAGATATTCAGATGAGGAACGATGGGTACAGGCATATAGAAACTATCGTGGATTATATGGACCTGACGTACAGTTTACTGAAACTGAAAAGTCTAGAGTTTTTATTAAAGTAACAAAAACTAAAGTACTTGCAGCATATGGTCAGCTAATAGATGTATTATTTAGTCAAAATAGATTTCCTATTGGTATAGAGCCTACCTCATTACCTGAAGGGGTGTTGGATACTGTACACGTTGATCCTAAAGAACAAGAACAAGAAAAAGCATTAGAACAAATACAAGATCAATATGGTTTTCCAGGTGACGGTAGAGATTTAGAACCTGGTACTACTACAGATATGCTTAAAGATATGCTTGGTCCTCAAGCAGAAGATTTAGAAGATATAGAAGGACTTAAAGAAGGACCAGGACAAACTCAATCGGCTATTACGTTTCATCCTTCTATGGTTGCGGCTAAGAAGATGGAAAAAAAGATTAAAGATCAACTAGAAGAATCTTCTGCAACTAAACATTTAAGACATTCTGTATTTGAGTGCGTGTTGTTTGGTACTGCAATAATGAAAGGCCCATTTGCTTTAGATAAAGAATACGCTAATTGGGATGAAGAAGGTGTATATGATCCTATAGTAAAAACAATACCCAAAGTAGAGTATACTTCTGTATGGGATTTTTATCCTGATCCAGATGCATTTAATATAGAAGATGCTACGTATACGATTGAACGCCATCGTTTAACTAGACCACAACTAAGAGCATTAAAAAAACGTCCTTTCTTTAGATCTGGTGCAATAGAAGAAGCAATTAAAGATGGTGAGAACTATTCACAAGAATGGTGGGAAGATAGTATACAAGATTCTGAGACTGCATCTGATTTTGGAAGTGATGGTCACTCTGCTGGTAGTGGTGATGTAGAACGATTTGAAGTACTAGAGTTCTGGGGTACAATAGATAAAGACATAGCGTCATTACAAGATCTTGAAATCCCTGAAAAGTATATTGACGATGATGAAATACAAATTAACTGTTGGGTGTGTAACAATCAGATCCTAAGATTTGTTATTAATCCATTCACACCTAAACGTATTCCTTACGTTGCAAGCCCCTACGAGATTAACCCTTATAGTTTCTTTGGTGTAGGTCTAGCAGAAAACATGGATGACACTCAAACATTGATGAATGGTTTTATGAGACTAGCAGTTGATAACGCTATACTCTCAGGTAATCTATTGATTGAGGTAGATGAAACAAACCTAGCACCTGGTCAAGATCTTACAGTCTATCCTGGTAAAATCTTTAGAAGGCAAGGTGGTGCGCCAGGTCAGGCTATATTTGGTACTAAGTTTCCAAACGTGTCAAGTGAAAACATGATGCTATTTGATAAAGCAAGAGTATTATCAGATGAATCATCAGGTCTACCATCGTATTCATATGGACAAACTGGTGTGCAGGGAACAGGTAGAACTGCATCAGGTATTTCTATGTTAATGGGTGCAGCCAGTAATTCAATACGTACAGTGATTAAGAACATGGATGACTATATGTTACGTCCTATGGGTGAAGCATTGTTTGCATTTAATATGCAATTTGATTTTGATCCAGAGATACGTGGTGACTTAGAAGTAAGAGCTAGAGGTACTGAAAGCTTTATGAAGAATGAAGTTAGATCTCAACGTCTTATTAGTTTCTTACAGATTGCAAGTAGTCCTGTACTAGCACCGTTTGCTAAGTTCCCATACATTATGCGTGAGATAGCAGCGACAATGGATTTAGATGTAGATAAGGTTACTAACAATCCTGAAGAAGCATTTAGACAGGCTATACTATTACAACAAATGCAACAGCAACTAGTAGAAGATAATCCTCAACCTCCTCAAGATCCTACAGGTGCAGGTGCAGGTAATATTGGTACTGGTCAGGCTCCTGCTCCAGGTGAGCAAGGTTTTACTACTGGGGGTGGTCCTAATGCAGGAACACAACAACAACAGCAACAGGCTCAAGCACCCCAAGCACCTCAAGGTCAGGGTGGTGGACAACAAATACCACCAGAATTATTAGCAATGATGCAGCAAGGAGGTGGTGGTAATGCTTGACGTTAAAACTGCTAGAGAAATTTTACCGTTAGTAAATACACCAGACTTTGAAGAATTGTTTAACTTATACTTAGACTCTAAGAGACATGATGCGCTACGTGTACTAGAACAGAGTGATAATAAAATAGAAATATATAGAGCGCAAGGTGCTATTTCCATACTCAGAAAGTTAAAAGGTATGCGTATAGAAGTACAAACAATATTAAAAGGAACTTAACATGGCTAATACAGACCCACGATCATTTGCAGGTTTAGGATCTTTTTTACTACGTAGTTTAATGGATGAAGGTGTAGTGACAAAAGATACTCCTCCTGAAGTATTAAAAAATATATTAGGTACAGCATATCACGAAACAACTTTTTTTAAAAGGTTAGAAGAAAATATCAATAAAGAAAATGCAAATAAAACGTATAAAAATATTAATGGAAATACTGAACCTAATGATGGTTATAAATATAGAGGTAGGGGATTTGTTCAATTAACTGGTAAGGGTAATTATAAGTTGATGGGAGATAGATTAGGAATTGATTTAGTAGGATCTCCTGAACTTGCTTCAGACCTTAAAGTTGCTGCACAAATCTATGCATCATGGATAAAAAATTCTCCTGTAAATAATAAAGGAATAGAAAATTTTAATACTTTTGAAGGTGCTGTTAGTGCAATAAATCCTAAAGAAAGAGGTAAACAATTAAATCAAAGAAGAACAAATATAAATAATTATGCAGGTAAAAATACTAAAGAGTGGGCAGATAGTATTTTTACTAGATTAGATCAAGTTACACCTGAAATGGAAATAGAAAAAGCAGAGAATGAAAATTTAAAATCAAAATTAAATCAATTTTACAATCCTCCTATTCCTAAAGAAAAACCTAGTAATACAACTGCTGATCAAACTGATAGAATGCTTGACAATAACAAAATAGATGAGCAAGAAATAAACGCTGGAGATCAATCACTAGCAAATCAACGTGAAATACAAAGAAAGATAACCAAACAACAATCAGGTATAAATTTAAGTGATTTAAATCCTGTTAGTACAGCAGAAGGAGCAGACCTAGAAAGAATAAATAGAACTGTTACAGAAGAACGAAATAAAGCTGCCCCAATTGATGCTGATGATACAAAAGATAGGATGGGAGTAACTACCCCACCAACAAATGCAGCTTCGGATGCTTTTCAAGCAGATCAAATGATGGAAGACTATAACACAGTAAATAAAGATGAAAATCTTTTTAGAGGATCTATGAATGAAGATACAGAAGTAGAACCACTTGGGGATATGTCATACCCTGAAGGATATACTGAGTATGATAGCTTAAATAACGCAACAGACGAACAGGAATTTGATGAGTCAGATGACACCGTAGTAGATAGAGAAGGTATGGATTTTTCTGAACCTGAAGGTGTTGCTGATATTAGTTTCTTTGAAAGTTTATTTAATGATGTAGGAATGGGTGATTTTACAACTGAACAAGATTATAATTCTGAAGCTGACACTTTAAATTTAAATGAAGGTGGTCATGTAGAAAAAGAAGTAGATTTTGTAAAAAATAAAGAATCTGTAGAGGATTCAGATAATGGAGATCCACCACCAGGAGCTACCCCAGAAGAAGTAGCGGATGATGTTCCTGCCATGCTTTCTGAAGGTGAGTATGTATTACCTGCTAATGTTGTAAGGTATTTAGGTTTAGAGCGCGTAATATCTATGCATCGTAGGGTATTATCAGAAATCCAACAAATGGAAGATTTGGGTATGATCCAGAATGTTGATGAGGATGGAAAACCTGAAGATGACGATAATGAAATGAAATTTTCTGACAAAAAACCAAAATCAGGTTCTATTGAAATAGTGGTAGCATCGTCTAAACCTAAAGGAATAATGGCTTTTGATAAAGGTGGTTTTTTTGACGTTGGTGGAGAGGCAGATCCATCAGCAGATATATTTGAAAGTAATAGAGAAATGCACGTAGGTTCAGATCCAAGTGTAGGGTCAAGAGATCCTGCTGAAGTATTTCAATCTTCTCCAGAATATAGTGATTTTGGTGCAAAGGGTAACATTCCAATTTTTAATCTTGGTGTTGATGAGGCAACGGAGTCGTTTGGTGATGATGGTGGTGGTGGAGATTATAATGAAGAAATAAGAGTACCTGAACTTACCGCACAAGAAAAAACAGATATGGCTATTGATGTTGCAATGGATTCAATTGATCCTGAAAAAATAACTGCGGAAACAACAAACCAATTTAGACAAGCTATGGATAATATACAAAAAGATAATCCTAAAACCGGAATGGCAGTAGAAAAAATACTGGATATGATTGGTGTAGGTAGGGTCGTTAAAGCTATGGAAGCTTTTGAAGGTTATATGAGAGATCGTAGAATGGAAGCTAGAAATGCAGCAGGAGCTAGAGTTGAAGCTAGAGCAGCCAAAGAAGGGATAACGGATCAAGTAAAAATTAATCAAATGAAAATGGAAGCAATGAATAGTGCGTGGGCTGCTCCAGGGTTTAGTAGGGCAGAAGATCTTGCTTGGGCAGGTGGTGCTTCTGAAATGATACCGGATGATTATGGAAATGACTATGAAGATGGTAGAGATGGTATGACTCCAACAAGAAATAATCCAACAGGGGTAGCATTAAAATTAATAAATGATTTAAAAAGTGGTCCACTTTCTGCCCAAAACGAACTTGGCATGGCTCCATCAATTATGAATATAGATGTTAAACCACAACCAAAAGATAAAAAGAAAAAACTTGCTAGTGGTGGTTTAATGCAAAAAAAAAAGTTTAATCAGGGAGGAGCATATATAGAAGGAGTAGGATACAGAGATTTAACTGAACCTCTAACTGTTGAAGGTGCTTTCGATAACGAAGTTAAAACTTATGAAGATGTTATTGCAGAAATGCAAGGATTTACAGGTAGAGATAAATTTCCTGAAGAACGAGTATTAAAAGGAAAAGAATTAAAAAAACGTAGACAACAAGCTCGACAACTACCTAGAATTGATTCTACAACTATAGACCCGAAAATATCTAGAAGAGATCCTTTTATAGAGTTACAACTAAAAAATGCAGGAGTTGATACTGAAAATTATGGAAGTGTTGTAGATGCATATAGACAGGGTAGCACTAGAATCTTAGGGTCTGGGAGTGCAGCAGCTAATAGACAACTTATAAAGACGTTAGATAACTACGCAGAATCTAAACGTATGCAGTATGACGGTTTTACTCAGAAAGATTTAGATAACTTACCAGAAGGCTCGACTAATAAAGATGCACTTAAAAAAATATTTAATACAGAAATACAATTTAGACAGGGTAACTTTGGTTATCCTGGGGATGAACAAGACTTTGCTAATGTAGGAGAAAATGTAGGTACTGGGATGAACAATCCTTTAGCAACTGGAGCGCCTTTTAGACCAATGCAAGGAGCTACAATGAAACATGATTATTTACACGCAACTGGTCCTCTTAAACCTGAATTGGAAAGATTACTAAAATTTGAGGATGAAGCAAATTTAAATCAGATTAATCGATTAACATCTTTTTTAAATACACAAGGAGACAAAAAGTACGTTGATCCTACACATAGAAAGTACGTTGACAATATATTTAGAAATTTTGAAGACTTTAGAGGAACAGGTTTATGGGAACTTGATAGTGAAAGAGATCCCCCAAAAACTATGTCTTCCGCAATCATGGGCAATCAATTTGTCGAGGGCGTAGGATATAGATAATAAGGCTACCTACTACCCTTTTCATGGTGAAGAGCAACTAGTAGCCCCTAAGAGAAAGAAACTAAAATGGAATCAGTACAACAAGAAATTAAAACAGCACCAATAAATTCACGATATAAAAGAGAATCTATTGAAGAGGTAGATAAAGAAATAGAAGAGCTAGAAGCTCAACGTAATCAAACAGAAACCTCTGTAGAAGAAGATAATTTAGAACCTGAAGAAAAAACATTTAAAAAAAGATATGGAGATTTAAGAAGACATAATCAACAAATTCAAGAACAACATACAAACGAGTTGCGTAAATTACAGGAACAAGTTGAGGGTTTAACTCGCAAACAAGTGAAGTTACCTAAGACTGATGAAGAGTTAGAGCAATGGACTGAACAGTATCCTGATGTTGCTAAAATAGTAGAAACTATTGCAACAAAGAAAGCTGTGGAAGCACGTAAAGACGTAGAAGAAAAACTTAAATACGTTGATGAATTAAAATCTAAAGTTCAAATGGAAAAAGCTGAGAATGAATTAGAAAAACTTCATCCTGATTTTGCAGACATAAGGGCAGATCAAGAGTTCCATGATTGGGTTTCAGAACAACCTAAATGGATACAGTCAGCTTTGTATGAAAATGATAATGATCCTAGAGCAGCAGGTAAAGCAATTGATTTATATAAGCTAGAAACTAAAAAAACTAGTAAACCTAGATCAAATAAAGATGCAGCTAAAGCAATTTCTAGAACTTCTAGATCTAGTGAACCTGCAAATCAAGATAGAAATGTATGGTCTGAATCAAGGGTAAAGAATTTAACAGGTTCAGATTGGGATAAATATGAAGAGGCGATATCAGAATCTATAAGAAATGGTACATTTTCGTATGATTTAACTGCCGGTGCTAGATAAAGTACTTGACAATTTAAATTAAATGTGTTATACTACATACAATTATAAAACTAGCTATAAATAAAAAATAGCTAGTTTCTTTTAGGAGCCTCTTTTGAAGTTACAAAAGACTACCTCCTGTTCATGCTAACTCTAAACATATCAACTACCTACAATCGTTAGGCCAGGATTACCCTCACCCTAAAGATGTAGCCTTGAAACTGTCAAAGTTGGCTCGTTTCGATATATATAGCCGAAAGGAGATAACCAATGGCTTTTAAGACTGCAACTGGTTACGGAAATCTACCTAATGGTAACTTCTCACCTATAATTTATAGTAAGAAGGTACAGTCAGCTTTTCGTAAAACTAGTATATGTGAAGATATTACCAACAGTGATTACTTTGGTGAGATCGCAAATTTTGGTGATACAGTGCGTATCATTAAAGAGCCTGAAATAACGGTTCAAGAATATGCGAGAGGTACGCAAGTAGTTCCGCAAGATCTACAAGATGATGACTTTACTATGGTCGTTGATAAAGCTAACTATTTTGCTTTTAAAATTGATGACATTGAAGAAGCTCATTCTCATGTAAACTTTGAGTCAATGGCTAGTGATCGTGCTGGTTATCGTCTAAAAGATCAGTTTGACCAAGAAGTATTAGGTTACTTATCAGGTTTCAAACAATCTGCAATTAGTGGTAACGCTGGAACAGCAAACGATATTAAGTCGGGTACTGATCCAGTTAGTGCTGGAAGTGACGGACTATTAGCATCAATGCTACTTGATCGTGATAACTTTAATGCGAGTGGTACAGGAACGAACTCAATAGCATTATCTGCATCAAATACGTCTGCTGATGCTACACCTTTAGGTGTTCTTAACAGAATGGCTCGTTTGCTCGATCAACAAAATGTTGACCGTGATGGACGATGGGTTGTTGTAGATCCAGTGTTTGCTGAAGAACTTAATGATGAAAACTCTAAATTGCTAAGTAGCGATTTTGCTTCGGGAAATCCAGACATTTTACGTAATGGTAAAATTCTTTCTGGTATGATCCGTGGATTTAGAGTTTATGCATCTAACAATTTACCTTCACCTGGAACAGGACCAGCAACAATTGCTACTGGTGGTTCAGGTACTAACTTTGGTGTAATTGTTGCAGGACACGATTCTGCTGTTGCTACAGCTTCTCAAGTAGAGAAGGTAGAAACTTACCGTGATAATGATAGCTTTGCTGACATTGTTCGTGGTATGCATTTGTATGGTCGCAAGATACTTCGTCCTGAAGCTCTTGTTCGTGCAAAATACAACTTGTACTCGTAAGGGAGAATAAATCATGGCTACTTTTGATATGACAACCTCCGCTACGGCAGGTGTAAGCACTTCTTCTATTGCTGCTCACAATTCTTCTGAAAGAATTGCATACAGCATGGAAGCAACTTTAGATATTGCTGAATTTATTGCTGCTGGTAACACAGTTGGATCGGCAGATGTCTTTCAGTTGTTAGAAGTACCAGCAAACAGCGTTATACTTTCTGCTGGTTGTGAAATTCTAACAATTTTTACTGGAACTTCAGTAACTGTAGATGTAGGAATAAACGGAGGTGATACTATCACTGATGGTGGACCTACTAATGCACTTGCTTATCCAGCAAAAGGTACTAATGGTGCTACATTAGGAACCTTTTCAGCTTTAGTTACTGATGCTGATACACTCGATGTTAAACTAATTGCAGGGTCTAGCGACTGTACTGCTGGTAAAATTCGTGTGTATGCAGTTGTTGTAGATATTGCTGATAAAAGTGCAAGCGCAGCATCTGTAGCAAGAGATGTTTTAGCATAATAAAGTATTGTGGGGTAGTTCTGTATTGGGGCTACCCCCTTCTTTAATTTGGGTGAGATATGACAACAACCTATCTAACATTAGTTAATGATACACTAAGACGTTTGAATGAAGTTGAATTAACTGCAACTGATTTTCCAAATGCTACAGGTTTTCGCGCACAAGTTAAAGATGCTATAAATAATTCAATACAAGAAATATCCCAAAGAGAATTTGAATTTCCTTTTAACTTTACTGCTGGTTCTTTAACACTAGTAGTAGGGACACAAGAGTATGCATTAGAGTCCGATTTTAAAATAGCTGATTGGGATTCATTTAGAATAAACTATGATGCGGATAATAATTATTCTGCACGTAACCTTAAACTTATAGACTATGATACATTTATAAAAAGATTTTTTGAAAGGGATGCAGAAGCAGGTACAGGTGATTATGATCAACCTATTTATATTTATCGTACATTAGATAATAAAGTAGGATTTACTCCTAGACCTGATGCTACTTATAGTGTAAGCTATAGCTACTTTGCATATGCCACTGATTTGACTAATGCTACAGATACTATGACTGTACCAGATGCATATAAGCACGTAGTTATAGATGGTGCGTTATATCATTGCTTTATGTTTAGAGATAATTCTCAACAGGCTCAGTTAGCTAAAGTAAAGTATGATCAAGGAATTGATCGCATGAGAACTCTTTTAATCAATAGATTTACAGATGTTAGAGATACTCGCGTAAGTAGATTAATAAATGTACCGCATGGTAATGCGTAATGGTAGATGCTTTAAAGGATGTAACAGTCCTCTCTAGGGGTGGGTTATTTACTAATGAAGATGCTTTATCTTTAGCTAATACTAATCCTGGCTCTGCTTTGCGTATGTTAAATATGGAAGTATCACAGTTTGGTGGGTATAGGCGTATTAGTGGATATGCTGATTATAATTCTACTTATGGAACAATAGCAGGAGTAGGACCAGTATTAGGTGTTTGGATATTAAATGGAATACCTTATGCAGCCAGAAGAAATATAAAAGATCATAATGGTTCATTAGGTTCTAATCCTTTCGTAGTTACTAGTGGTAGTGCTACTATAACAGTTACACATAGTAGTCATGGATTAGTAGTAGGAAATAGAGTACAGTTTTCAGGGTCTAGTGCTGTTGGTGGAATTACACCAAATGATGTAGATATGGAGATATTAACAGTAGCAGATACTGATACTTACACTGTGGCGTTTACATCTGCAGCATCTTCTGGTGCTACTGGTGGTGGAAGCTCAGTAAAATTTAAAGCAAATTCGATAACACAAGACTTACCCAACAATCCTTTTGCAGTATCTAATGGAAGTGCAACAATAACAGTTACACACAGTAGTCATGGTTTATCTGTAGGACATAAAGTAACATTTACAGGTAGTGCAGCTATAGGAGGTATAACTCCCAACGCTGTTGAAATGACAGTTGCAGGTGTACCAGATGCTAATAGTTATACTGTATCTTTTACGTCTGTTGCATCATCAACTGCCAGTGGTGTTGGGGGAAATTCAGTAACAGCTACATATAGTCAATCGTATTCTATATATAAATTTACAACTTCTGGATGGGTTTCTGTATTTGGAAATAGATCCAATATAGGAGTTACAAAATTAAGAACGTCTGAAAATTCATTTACAGGTAGTGAGTCTGTTATTATATGTGATGGTACAAACACACCAGCAAAAATTACATCAACAGGTGTTGCTTCTCAATTAATTACTAGTCAAGATGGTGATCCTACAAGTGCAAAATTTACTACAGATTTTAATGGTTATCAAATATATGGGGGTTTTAGTTCAAGTAAAAATACACTTTTACATAGTAAACCTAATGAAGACGATAATTTTGTAAATTCCGCAGGGGCAGGAGAAGTAAGTTTTTCTTTTAATATAACAGGCATAGCAAAATTTAGAGATGCTTTATTTGTATTTGGAAAAGATAGAATAAAAAAACTTGTACCTGCATCATCTGGAGTATTTTCTCAACAAGAAGTAACAAATAATATCGGATGTATTGCCACAGATAGTATTATTGAAATAGGTGGTGATGTATTATTTTTAGCCTCTGACGGTATTCGTCCTATTCAAGGAACTGCCAGAATTGGTGACGTAGAACTTGAAACTATTTCTAAACCTGTACAACAGTTGCTGCAATCACTGCCTAGTACACATGACTTAGATAATATGTCTTCTGTAGTTATTAGAAATAAATCTCAATTTCGTTACTTTTTTCCTAAGACAACTACATCCGCTCCAGATACAAGTGGGATAATAGGTGGACTTAGGTTTGCAGATAGAAGAATAGGTTGGGAGTTTGGTGAATTACTAGGAATAAGGGCTTTTGTTGCTACTAGTGGATTAATAGATAATGTAGAAGTAGTATTACATGGAGATTTAAACGGTGAAATATATCAACAAGAATCTGGTAATACTTTTGATGGTGGTGATGTTACGGCAGTTTACGCAACGCCCTTTTTATATTTCGACTCTACCGAAAAACGCAAAATATTTCAACACGTATCGTTATTTACTAGACCAGAAGGGTCTTCTAGTTTGAACTTGGGTATAGCCTATAACTGGGATGATCCTAATACACCAGATCCTACTACGTATTCATTAACGACAGCAGGGTCTTTATCAAGATATACTACAACCAATAGTACTTACGATGCATCATTTACGTTTGATGGATCATCAAGCCCAGTACTAGAAACTAATATAGAGGGATCAGGAAAATCCATATCGTTGATTATAACATCAACTGGAACTCAAGCACCTTACAGTGTTAGTGGGTTCTCCATAACTTACCAGGATGCAGGATATAGATAATGGCAGGATATACTAGACAATCAGCAGCACAAATA
>CERP01024402.1_pt1 | contig 24780 bp, 20 predicted proteins | sample 530801 | NCBI WGS metagenome assembly CERP01 (sample SAMEA2620991, study PRJEB7988) | marine metagenome | biome: marine biome (ENVO:00000447); feature: surface water layer (ENVO:00002042); material: "saline water (ENVO:00002010), including plankton (ENVO:xxxxxxxx)" | depth 5 m | reverse complement strand
GCCTGTCTTGCCTGGAATAAATGGCACTAAGACATGCTCGATTGCTTCAGTAAGCTCATCAACCTTGTCTTCCATAATCCATTCCCAGAAGTCTCCTGCCTTATCGACAAGCCTCCATTGGTTCCAATCATCATCATGCGGTTCTGGTAATTCTATTTCATCAGGTGGATCTAAAGGTGGTTCGCCAGCCATTATGAATGCCTCTTTTCTGCTTTAATCATGTTGTTAAGAAGTTCGTGCGTCCTATTGATAAGCTCAATAACTTGGTCTTCGGCGTCTGTTTTAGGTATGCGCCATGCATTTTGTTGCCAGCCATAAATGGCGTCTTTAAGCTCAATGATGTCTTGGGTTGTTATGACTGTAAAATCATCTTCCATTACTTACCTCTTAGTTAATTGTTAATTCGATTGGTTCGCCGAAGAACCCTGGTAAACCAGGGCAGTGGGGCTCCGTTCATCTTTAGTTCCACTTACTGCCTTGCAAGGGCACGGGACCGAACTTTCCAACACTCTCCTATCGCGTCTTCGACTGGCTATTTTTTCTCCCTGCTTAAAGGTATATTCACTAGGGGAACAACCCCATTCATCATGTGTGACTCACTATCCCCTTGTTAGTTGGGCGCGGATTTCGACAGAGCTACAAAACTTCGATAAGGTTGCCGGTTAAATGGTGTGTCTGGTACTCGCCTTACTTGCCTCCAAAGATATCTCTGATTTCTTGAATCAGGAATCTAATAACTACACGACGTGGAACACCAAGCTCCTTGAGGTTATCAAGGGCCATAATAATGTCCTGCTCGTTTATGTTAATCTTATCTACTCGTGTTAACTCTTTGTCCCAAAACATAGGAATCCTTTCTAGTGTCACCTTGGCATCAGATTTATTCTTGTATCTTCTTCCTGGGTCTGCTGCCTTTGCAAAAGCAGATGCTTGACTTGGATCCATGTTTTCAAAAAACTTCTTATCTATCTTCAACCTGCTCACTGACCATTCCTTTTGGTGAAGGCACTATTAAACGAACTGGCGATGCTCTTGGACAACTCAGCTGGCTCTATGCCTAGTGAGAATAAATCCTTGATGAGTATGTCTATTTGGCTGAGGCAAAATGCTTTAGCGATTCTGTAATCTGCACCGGTAGATAAATTATCTTCCTGAAGCTTCATGAACTCTCTTTTTATTGCACCCATAATTGTTTCCTTTTTTTCCAGACTATTTTCTGGAATTTAATTTTGGTTGTCTTTTCTCCCCGGAGGAAGTCAAAAATTTTGATAATTGGCCCAATACACAGCTCTAAGGAGCCTCGTAGGGAGGTTGGGCTGTTCTCCCGTCCTTAGTCGAAACCCTTCGTGCGGGTCATGCGGCGGGGGCAAGGGGTCGGCAGACCCCCTCCTGTTGGCGTTCGTTTATGCTCCATGTCTACTTCCGTTCTTTCGTTTCTATGTGTGGCTATCAAGCGAGCGTAGCGAGCCGAAAATTTTGGCCAAAAAAAAGGGATCCTTTCGGACCCCTGATTTTACTGAGCTCTGGTTTAAGCGCTCTTGGCTTTGACCTTCTGCATCAATTTGTCGATGGCTGCGTACTCCATCTTGAGTGCGTCGTCGATGTCTGGTTCTAGGTTTTCGAGGTAGCAGGTTTCGTCTTGCTCGATTACATACTCTGCGCAAGTGTCGCCGTTATCACCATTGCGGTGTGCTGTCGCATCAATTGCTTCTTGGATATCGCTGATAGCTGCCTCAATGTGGCTTGCACGAATTGTCGAGAAGTCAAGCCGTCCGTCCTGGTTGCGCTTGGTCCCTGCCATTAATTCGTAGCGTCCACACATTGCACCGAAAGCACGCTTGAATTCACCTTCTGTCAATTCAGCTTTCCAAGCATAACGCATAGTGCGAACTGCGCCCTTGTGCTCGATAATCTTGCGGACAATTGCTTTCTTGTTGGATTCATTTAGATAGAAAACCTTCTTGCCGTTCATGCTTCCGGACATAAGCGCTTGGTAACACTCGCGGTCTAGCTCTGCTTGCTCTTCGGATTCAAGCTCTGCTTCTAGCTTTTCAACGTTGCGCTCGTAGTACTGCTGGGCACGAAGCGAGCACTTCGCGACTGTCATTTGGTCCGCAAGTGGGATGCTGCTGGTGTACTTGGCAATGCCTCCGGCAGCTTTCGCTGGGTCGGTGACCATTGGCTCGTTGTTCTTGACTTGGTTCATAAGCTTATCAAATGCTGATAATGTAGACATGATGTGTTTCCTTTTAAGTTGTTTGCCGGGTTGTCATCCGGTCCCTAATTGTACCACTGAAGTGTATAAGATTACAAGAATAAAGTGCATTTATTTACGTCTAAGTACGCGGTATCATTGAGCTTATTCCCCTGATAGCCCCACGTTGAAGCTGAACAGAGGCACGAGAATTCCGCTGCGCCCTGAGTTGTTGGTTAGTAAGTTGAATCTACATTGGGCGCGAGAGGCTGGGCTAGATGTTGGTCGAGCACTCCGGAGTTGAACCAGCCGTGCACAAACCATCTAAGCAAGGGCAGGGTCCCGCAGCTGGGCCGAGGGGAGAGATGCCTTCAGTGATTTGACGTAGCTTCGTAGGTCTTCTCGTTCAAAAGCACACGGTTCAAAGTGTATCACCCTTTCTACCCTGGCTATCTCAAGCAACACCTTATGTTCTCTCGATGAGTGTCGTTTGCATGGTATATCACCCATTCTTTCTTCCTTCTTCTCTTAGTCGTTTCGCCATTCCCTGCGACTTGGCTACGTGGTCAGCAAGTTGTTGTATGGTTCCGAAGTGGTGACCGTTATGCAGTGTGTCACCGATAACTAGATGCACTGAGTAAGGTAAGCAGTTGGTTGATATGTTCCGCTTGGATGCTTGGTATGTGCTGCTGCCTAGTTTGAACGTGAATAGTGTCTCGTATCTCATGTTGTTCTCCTGTTTTATGGTGTGTTTTGTATGAGTCCTTGTCACTGGACCTCTGTAATTACAGTCAACTAGAGTATATCTTAGTCATCCTGTGTCTATTTCACCGGGGTTGTGTCTATTCCCTACCCGTTACACATATTGATCTTTCTCTTCCCTTCCCCCTCCTTTTCCTCCTCCTATCCCTAACATTCCAAACATTTGTATCCCTTCCTCTCCCCCTCCTTCCCTACATTTCAATCCTTCCCCTCTCCACCGTCCCAATTACTCAGGGGGGTACCCCCTCTTTCAAGCGACCCCTCGATAAGCCAAACACCCTCCATGAATTTTTCCCTATTTTGACTTATACGCAGTGCGTTAGAGTCTGTGGGGTAAGTAAGTAGGATAATTGATCGTAGTTTCAAACACCCCCCCGCAGCCTCTTAACAGTCGCCGTGGGTTACGAACGATTGTTCGCTCCCATAGTGTGTTCAGTACCCTGCCACCGGATACCCCCCTTATGCGGATACATACGGGTGTTCTTTATCGGTTAAGCGATTCGGCGTATGGACATAAGGGGTGGGCGTCCGACTAAAGGTTGAGCCAGTTGGCTCATTGTCGTCTACTCCGTGGGCTTGAGTCTTAACATTAGCCCATAAACGAATATAATCGCAACGGGACACTGAGAGGGAATTCTGTATAATGATATTAAATAGTAACCATTCAGCTTTATTATTGTTGAAACAGATGCAGCAGGAGAATGAAAGTGACGAAAGTAACAAAAGGGACGGCATCAACGCCCACAACCCGTGCAGGTCGCAGTGCCAAGGCGGGAAAAGAGACTGTAACAAAGTCAGGTGTGACCAAGCCGCCGAGAAAGACCGGAAGCTACGGAGTTAATGGCCAGAAGGTTGAGATCTTACAAACACACGACAAGCATAAACTATGGGCAGACCTGTTTTCCATAACCCAGGGACAGATTCAAATACTCAAAGAAAAGTCTATGGACGGCGGAGAACTAGACCCGAAAGAAATGTCCAAGCTTGATAGCTGCTTTAATGGGATAAAAAGACTTATCGAAATTGAATCCCAGCTAAAGAGCGATGCCATTGCAAGCATGACTACGGAAGACCTGGTTAACCTTGCCAAGAAAGCCGTCAGGGAAGCTAATGCAAAAAAGAAAGAGCCAAAGGTTAAGATTGCTTTAGGGGGAGAGGTCTAAAATGATTAGAGATATTAAACCAATCGATCATGACTTTATCTACCACTCCTGGCTGCACTCGGTAAAATGCCCAACCAGGGCAGTTACCAGTATGACTCGGCGGCTGATTGACTCACTGGTGGAAGAAAAGAAAATTAAAATCTGGTGCCCTGATGATGATGAAAACCACATCATTGGCTGGATGGCATTCGGAGAAATAGAAAAGGCCAAGCTACTTCACTTTGTCTTTGTAAAGAAGAACTTTAGAAATAACGAAATAGGTAAAGAGCTTCTATATAGTATCTATCCTGACAGGAACGAGCAGGTCTTCTGCACTTACTGGTCACATCATATGCAGAAGATTGATGCTCGTCATAAATGGAACGTTAAGTTTGTTGCAAATCTTTTGCCTGCAAAAATCTACAACCTTATGGAAGATACGCCTACACAGCCCCTGGAGGTAATACATGGCGCTGCCTAAGATTACACTTACCGACAGAGAGATCTATGAAGCCTTGGCTGTAAGGGTTAAGGCTCAAAGGCCATTAAACAAGGCCCAGAAAGAGCAGAAGAAATCTCGGCAGCTAAACCTAGCAAAAACACTCTTCAAGGAGCAGGTTGATTTTATTGATGACCCTGGAAAAAGAAAGGCCGCAATATGCAGCCGAAGATCTGGAAAAAGTTATGCTGCAGGGCGTTATCTTATTAAGGAAGCAATGGAGGATGAAGGTACGGTATGTGTCTACATTGCTAGGACACGCGAAGCAGCTAAGCGTATCTTGTGGAGTTCCTTGAAAGAAGCCAACCAGCAGTTTAGGCTAGGAATCAAATTCAACAACGCTGACCTGATAGCCACTTTTCCCAACCAGTCAAAGATTATGTTTACCGGCGCTAACGATGCCAGTGATGTGGATAAGCTTCGTGGTGCAGCTTTTAGCCTGGCCGTTTTGGATGAGGCCGCGTTTTTTAATATCAACGTAAGGGAGCTGGTAAACGAAGTTCTTACTCCCGCCTTGCTGGATAGGGACGGAAGCCTTGTTCTTATTTCAACGCCTAACTCATCGTGTCATGGGTTCTTTTATGATGTTACAGAGAAAGGTGCCTATAATTTCTCAGTTCACAGGTGGACAGTTAAAGACAACCCCTACATGCAGCACGCGGTCAGGGCTATCAACCAGGACATTAAAAACGGAATCCTCAACCCCGATGACCCCTCCTACAAGCGCGAGTATCTGGGAATCTGGGTCAGAGACGACCAAGAGATCGTCTACAATTATACTGAGGGAAATCTGTTTGAGAATAGACCCAACAGCGATGAATGGGAGTATGTCCTCGGGATCGACCTCGGTTATCATGACGCTACCGCCTTTGTTGTCGTTGCATGGTCACCGGATTATCCATGCCTGTATATTGTTGATGAATTCAAGCAAAGCAAAATGCTTACGTCTGAAGTCGAGGAAAAGATTAATAGATTCATGAAAGACTATAACTTTACTTCCATAGTAATGGATTCCGGTGGTGGCGCATCCAAGATGGTTCTGGAGACATTCAAGCAGAGAAGCGGCCTCCCAATCAAGCCTGCCCGAAAATCAGGCGACAAGGTTGGGATGATTAAAATTATGAACTCAGAACTAGCTGCCGGAAAAATTAAGCTAAGACACGACATGGATATCCTAAAGGAATGGGATAAACTTCAATACAATCGGTCAGGTACAGCAGAAGACAAAAGATTTGATAACCACTTATCGGATGCTTGTCTTTATGCGTGGCAAGAATCTAGGCATTATTTTTACAAAGAGCACACAGGGGCACCTTTGTTTGGATCCCAGGACTACTTCAAGAGACTTGAGGATGACCTGGAAGAAAAACTCCTTGAAGAACAAGACAAGTCAAAGTATGATCCTGATATCTGGGGAAATGGATATTCGGACGCCGATTTATTCAACTGACCCAAGAAAGACGAAGCTTGTGACTGATAATTCGCAAACAAAGAAAAACATGGGGCCTGGTCCTTCGACAAAGAGACTTCGGGCCATGATGAAGATGATGACTGAATATGGCATTACTCGCTATAAAGACGCTCAGTGTGAAATTGAAATGGCCCATGCGGTTGTTCCGCCTGCCCAAAAGCAAATTTCAGAAAACAATAAAGCCCATGACGGGCAATTTAATTTTGATAACTATGTAGAAGATGGCGAAATCAGCGAGCCTGAAGAAAAGCTGACAGAGCCAGTTATTAGAGATGAGCTTGGATTTAGCGAAGAAGATTATCTCTTTAGGAGTGCTGACACATGAGCCGTTTGGGAATCTTTGGAAATACTTTTTGGTGGCAAGCAGAAGGTGATTCACATCAGTCCATCAGCAAGTTTATCAATGTGCTTCGAGATGAACAAGAAGCTTTCTATACGGATATAGCTACATTTATGGGTCTATATAACGGAAAACCTTTGCACTCAAGATACGACAAAGGCTCTATGCAATATGCCATGATGAGGCAGCCCAGGCTAACATTCAACATCATCCACTCTCTCTGCCAAGCCGCCACATCCAAAATAGCTAAACATAAACCAGCTGTCAGTTTCTTGACAGAAGGCGGAAGCTATTCTGAAAAAAGAAAATCGAAACTATTTGGAAAACTTATGCAGGGGCAGTTTTACTCAATGCGCCAGTACCAGATAGCGCAAAAAACATTCCTTGATTGCTGTATCACGGGAACAGGCGTCATTAAGTATTACAATGAATTTGGCAAAATCAAAGCAGAGAGAGTACCGGTTCATGAGTTAACGATTGATCCTCTTGAAGCAGAATACGGAACAATGCCTCGGCAAATGTTTCAAACAAAAAAAGTCTCGCGAAGCGTTTTGGCTGAAATGTTTCCTGAAAAACGAGAAGAAATTATGAAGTCTACTCTTGGCGACGAGGCAGATGACTCAAGCAACTCAAGAGTTTCTGACATGATTGAGTGCCATGAGGCGTGGCACTTGCCCAGTGGACCAGAGGCAACAGATGGAAGACACGTTATTTGCACAAGTTCGGCTACTTTGTTTGATGGACCGTGGGAAAAAGAAAATTTTCCGTTTACCTTTATTCGATGGACAGAAAACCCGTTATCTTTTTGGGGCAATGGACTGGCTAAAGAAGTTAAAGGAATTCAAATTGAAATCAATAAATTGTTGGCAAGAATTCAAGAGCAAATGCACTTGGCAACTCCAAAAGTTTTTATTGAAGACTCTTCTAAAATTGTACAGTCGCATTTAAATAATCGCGTTTTTGGAGCAATTAAATATCGCGGCACACCACCCCAGTTTTTTGTTCCTCGCGCTGTAGGAAATGATATGTTTGCTCACCTAGACAGACTGGTAGAGCGAGCTTATGAGATGACCGGGATATCTCAGCTTGCCGCTCAGTCTAAAAAACCTGTTGGCCTAGAGTCTGGTCGAGCGCTTCGAGAGTTTTCTGACATTGAGTCAGAGCGCTTTATGGTTATTGGCCAAGCCTACGAGCAGTCATTCCTTGATGCGTCAAAGCTTATTATTGAGTTAATTAGGGATGCCCATAAAAACAACGACGAGTATCTTGTTGCTGCGTTTGATAGGAAAAGTGGTTTAGAAAAAATTAAATGGTCTGAAATTAATTTAGACGATAGTGAGTTTGTTATACAGGTTAAGCCTATTGGCTCACTTCCTCAGACCCCATCAGCTAAACTAGCTTCTGTTGCAGAGATGCATATGAATGGATTTTTTACTACAGAAGAAGCTCACCAGCTATTAGACTTTCCTGATCTTGAAAGAGCCAACAAGCTAAAGACTTCTCATGTTGAGGTTATAGATCTTATCCTTGAGAAAATCATAGAAGACGGAAAATACATTCCGCCAGAACCATACATGAATCTTGAGTTTGGAATCCAGAGAGTCCAACAAGCCTACAATATGGCCATTCTGGATGAAGTAGCTGAACCAAGAAAAGAAATGCTTCGACGATGGATTGCACAGGCAAGCGGCCTTATTGACCAAAGAGTTCAAAAGGCAAAAGCTAAATCAGCGCCACCACAGCAGAAAATGCCAGCACCGGGCGGAGGGGGGCCTTCTGCTCCAATGGGACTGCCGCCTGGAGCGCCTGGTCCAATGCCTGGACCTGGGGCGGCAGGACCAATGATGCCTCCAGGGCCACCACAATTAGCAGCAGGGCCTGGAGGACCGGGGCCTGCAATACCACCTGAACTATTAGCACAATTGACTTAATCGGAGCTCGTTAATGACAGAAGCAGCACAATCAGAACAAGAATCAATTCCAGCACCTGCTGAAGTTGCTCAAGAAGTTACACCTTCTGGAGATGAGCATCTTGAGCAAGTTCCGGAGTCGTTTAACATTTTTACCGAAGAAAAGACTGAAGACGCCCCAGCGGAAAGCGAAACTAAGAGCGAATCAAGAAAAAGTAAGCAGTTCCTTGATAAGATTAAACGAGACAAAGAAGTTCGCCAACAAGAAATTCAACTAAAGAAAAGACAGGCTTCAATTGCCGAAAAAGAAAAAGAAGTTGAAAATCTCCTTAAGGCTAAAGAGCTGTTAAGCAGCAATCCGGATGAGTTTTTAAAATCTCAGGGCCTAGACCCAATGGAGTTTTATAGGACTTGGACAGAAAAAATTATTAATTCGGATGGGAAGCCCTCGATTGAGCGTCAACTTTCTTCCACGCAGGAAGAGATTGAAGCTTTAAAAAATCAAATACAGAACAAGGAACAGGCTGAGCGGATGGCAATGCAAACCCAAAAGCAAACAGCCATTTTCAATAACCTTTGTGCGGAAGTTGAGCAGTATGCTACTTCTAGTGAAGGGTTTGAAACAATAAAGGAAAACTGTACCGCAAAGGATATTGTTAACGGAATGGTTACTCATTATCGTCAAACTGGTGAAGAAATAACTATCGAAGAAGCATTTGAAAAAATTGAATCCGGACTCCGGCAGCGTGAAGAGAAGTATTTTTCAGATCCTAAGATCATGGAAAAACTTCGAAGACATAACCCAGAAGCATTTAAAACAGTGAGTGGCCCACAAGCAACACTATCGGCCAAGTGGAAGGAACAACCAACGAGAAAAACCTCGGATGAAATGACCGATGAAGAACTAATGGAGTTCTGGTCAACCAAGGGAAAACTCTTCACGTAAGAAAGGACAAAGGAAATGGCTTCCTTTAATTTAACCAACTTCGATGCTGCAATGAAGCAGTTTTACCCACAGAAGAAGGTAGACAATCTAGTTTATAAGAACAACCCACTGCTTGCATGGATGCCGAAAGTTGAACGCTTTCCTGGCCGAAATGCTCAAATTACCGTCGAGTACGGTATGCCTGGTGGTCGTAGTGCAAATCTAGGAAAAGCAATTACCAACCGTAGTGGTACTCAGCTTGAAGACTTTATCGTTACACGCGTTAAAGATTATGCTGTAGTTAGCGTAGACAACGAAGCAATGCTTGCTGCCGATGGCAATGAGGGTTCTTTAATTGAACTTGCTCGCAACAAGACAGATAGCGCTCTTCGTTCATTGTCTCGCGCAATGGGCATTGATGTTTTCCGCGGCGGTACTGGTGCTTTGGGCTTGTCAACTGACGTTAGCCTTGGCGGTAGTGCTGGTGCTGATTACGCTGTTTTTAGTGCTGATGACATTACTAACTTTGAGATTAATCAGAAGCTTGTTTATTCGTTGACTGATGGATCTGCGCTTCAGGATTCAGGTGCAATTCTTACAGTAAGCAAGGTTGATTATGATAACAACCGTGTTTACTTTACAGAAGACCTCGTAGCTGGCAGCACGCACGCTAACCTTGATGCTGACAAAACTCAGTATTTTTATGCTGACGGTGATGCAGCTAACGGTGGCACCAATGTTAAGCTTGCTGGTCTTGATGCATGGATTCCTTCAACTGTTTCGGCTACAGGGTTTTTTGGTGTTGACCGAACAACTCATCCAACACGTTTGGCTGGTCAGCGGATTTCAGGCGGAACTGGTGCAATTAAAGAAGCACTTATCGACGGTATGGTTCGCTGTGCCCGAGAAGGCGGAATGCCTGATGCTGCTTTTATGAGCCCAGAGCTTTGGGCTGAACTTGCTAAAGACATTGATCCTACCGGAGCAGCGTCTCAAGTTCGTGTTGACCATAAATCAAAAGACGTAAGCATTGGTTTTACTGCTCTTAAGATTGCTGGACCTACTGGTGTTGTTGAAATCTTTGCTGACCACAACTGTCAGGCAAATACTATCTGGTTGCTGCAAAAGGATACATGGCAAATGCGAACCATTGGTTCTGCTCCGCGTGTTCTTGACTTTGATGGCCTTAAAGGTCTTCGGCAAGCTGAATCTGATGGTGTTGAGTACCGATGGGGTTACTACGGTAACGTTATCTGTACGGCTCCAGGCTGGAACTGCCGTATTACTTTAACCTAGTATGACTAGAAGGGGGCTTCGGCCCCCCTCTTTTTTACAGGAGGTCACCAATGAAGGGTTCCGGATTAGCACTGCTTCTTGGATCAAAAAAAGAAATGGACGACGAGGAATCATCCGAAGTTGGCCAAGATGAAGCTTTTGATGATGCTGCAAGAGCGTGTTTTAACGCTGCAAAAGACAATGATAAATCCAAGTTTATCGACTCTCTTAAAGATGCTATTAAAATTTGTGTACAAGATTATGATAGTGGCCCTGAAGACGATGAGGACGAATACTAATGTCTACTTTGTCAGAGTTAAGAACACGGGCAAGAAGATTAGCCGACGCTGTTGGCAATAACTTTTTCCCTGACGCAGAAGTAAATGATTATATCAATAGCGGCCTTGGCGAGCTTCACGATATTCTTGTTTCAAAATTTGAGGACTATTACGTTAGCTCAGCAACGTTCTCTCTGGCAAATGGCACATCTACTTATTCGCTGGCAGGTATCGGCATCAGTGATCTTTATAAGATTCTTGGTGTCGATATCATCCAAGGGTCAGATACCATTAGAGTTCCAAGATACTCCTTTACTGAAAGGAATGTTTTTTCATCCAATAGCGCATTGCACGGTGGCCGTGGATTTGCTCATTACAGATACAATTTAAATGGGACAAATATTACATTTACGCCTGAGCCAAACTCAACAGATAGCGTAAAGATCTGGTACGTGCCAAGCTGCACAAAGCTTGCGAGTGACGGGGCAACAGTCGATGGAAGCATTGAGCTTAACTGGGAAGAATACGCAGTTGTTTTTGCTGCTCTCAAAATGAGAACAAAAGAAGAAACATCTACAACATCTCTAGAAAGAGAACTTGGTCGATTAACTGCAAGAATTGAAGAAGCTTCAAGAAACAGAGACGCGGGTGAGCCAATGGGGATTACCGATGAAAACGCGGGAACTTTGTCTAGCCATTGGTTGTACGGGTAATGGCTTTAAGGAACTTTCAGCGGGTTGATGCAACAGATCCTTCTGTTCGCGAACTTCAGTACCGTCTAGAAGAAACCTTTAAGCCCCTTACTGATTCTTCAATTGTTGATGGTAGGCTTATTGAAAATGTGTCTTTAGCTTCTGGCTCTACTGTTAAGGTTGCCCACAAGCTAGGCAGAAGCATTGTTGGATATATTGTTGTTGGCAGAAATGCAGCTCAACATGTTTATGATGAAAATTTAAATAAATCAGACTTAAACACGTTTTTGCATTTAACAGCCAGCGGAACTGTAACTGTTAATGTTTGGGTTTTTTAATGACGCTTAATAAAAAAGTACTAAGAGTTCAGCTTGGACGAGGCGTTGACACCAGCGCAACTGATATTGTTCTTGAACCAGGACAACTTGAGGTTTTAGAAAACGCTGTCTTTGAAAAGACGGGCAGGCTGGAAAAGCGTAAAGGTTGCTCTTCTACGGACTGGGATCTTTCTTCCTCGCAAAGTCCAACAGGCACATTCACTTATCGAGATAACTTGGTTATTCAGGGCGATGAAACAGTTATTGGCCTTGTTGGTTCCGATAATGAAATCGTAATTCTTAGCGGCCTTGGCCTTAGCTCTTATTTTGAATCAGAAATTTTTCATGCAAGTGGATCAAGCGGTTATCACCAGATACAACCATCAATTGCCTTAAGTCACAGCGGTGATTACTTTGCTATCGCTTATGTCCAGGGAGAGTGGGATCCAGACCAAAACGCTATTCGTTACAAGTATGTGATAGATGTTCTTGATGCCGCAACTGGTACAATCGTTAACTCTAATAGGGCTATCGCCAACAGGAGCAATGATGATGACTTTATCGGAAAGATTAAAGTTGTAGCTCACGGTGATACTGATGCAGCTGATGATAACTTTGCAGCTTATTACGAGTTCCGTGATTCCTCTGGAAACATAACTCTTCGCAAAGCAAAGTTTAAGCACGATGCCTTTACTATTTCAGGCTCAGACATTGTTGCATCATCTGTATACAGGCAAACAGAAGGCGAGAACTGGTTTGATGTGGTTGAATACACTGCTGGCTCCGGGAACTATCAAAAAGTTCACCTTGTCTATACCGAGTATTCAAGCAGCACTCATTATGCAACTTACCAGTTAGATACCAATAGCACCCTTGGGGCTGCTGCAAAGGTAGACGCTGGCGCAGCCATGAAACATATGACTGCTTACAGGTCTTCTGCTGGTGGAACTGCTAGAGTCTATTTTGCATTTGCTGTTGGAAATACGGTCTGGATTAGACAACACACAGAAGCAGATCCTACATCTGGCGCAGTTGGCGGAACTGATGCAATTACTAGCTCAATTGGCGGAACTATAGTTATGACTGAATCAGGCGGATGGTGTGATTCTGAAGATGGAACCAAGGTTGAATATTGGTGTACAATGGGAACCACATCTTCAACATATGAATCAAAGACTTGTCGGTATCAGGTAACAGGTGGAACTGGATCCTTTGATGATGATGGGGCTCCGACAAGACAAACTGCATGGGTTGCTCTTCCGCCAATTAAAACAAGCGCAGGTATTCATTATTTTCTTTCCCAGGAAAACAGAAATACTGAAGACAATGATACGTCTCTTCACACGGTAACTGTCTGGCAGGATAATTTAGATAACCCAACAAGTCTGCTTATATTCCTCTACAAGTCAATTGTGGGGTCAACCTTTAGGCAGGAGCTAATCCGGAGTCATGTTAATGGGATTACTCCAAGATTTGTAACTGATGGCAGCTACCACTACAGCGTCTTGCCAAGAACAACAAACATACAAACATGGTCAAATACAGCCAGTGGCGCTGTCACTGCTGCAATTAATAGCCAGTGTCATCTGATAAAGATATCGGTAGATAAGCCAGTATATGAGACATCCAGAGTTCAGCTTGGCGGTGAATTATACATAGCACCTGGCAGTATTAAATCCACTTCAGGTGAAAAAGTCCATGAAGCAGGATTCTTCTATAAGCCGGGTCTTAGCTTAGCTGCCGCCGCTGCCGGTAGTTTAGACTCCAGTGGCGTTTATCAATATAAGGCGTGCTGGGAATGGGAAGATGCTTTCGGAAACCTGCATCGCTCTGAGCCATCGGACGCAGAAACAATTACCCTTACCGGCTCTGATACCGGAGTAACTGTTACTTGCGATGGTTTATCCATGAGCATGAAATCTGGCCTTCACCTTGTTTTATACAGAACCCAGAACGCTGGAAATGTATTTAACAGAGTTGCAACTATAGAAAACCCGCCCATTAATACAAATTTTACGGGTACAGATGTTATTAGTCATCACGACAAAGTTTCTGATTCAAATGCTGCAACTGGAGCATTCCTTTACACTGAGGGTGGTGAGCTTGCGAATGTTGCGCCGCCATCCACAAGATATATCGAGTCTCATCGAAACCGTATCTTTGCAATTACTGAAGATAACCGAGTTTGGTTTAGCAAGGAATATGAAAACAAGGTTGGCCTTGGATGGTCTGATTTCTTTCAGATAGATCTTGATGGGATATCTCACGATAAACCAACGGCCTTATGCAGCTCGGGAACTGATTTAATTATATTCAGAGAAAATTCAACATGGTCTATATCAGGTGAAGGCCCGTCAAAAACAGGTGTTGGAGAATATTATAAACCTCGACAGGTAAGCTCTGTTATCGGTGCTTTGAAAAACACTCCAACACTGTACACCGATACCGGTGTTTACTTTCAAAATACTCGGGGTATTTTTCTCCTGTCTCAATCCTTTGAATACATAGGTGCTCCAGTTGAAGATCTTGTCGGTGATTCTCGAGTTATAGCAATTAGACATCATCAAAAAACTGAAACCATTCGATTCGCTTTTACTGACAAAGTGCTGGCCTATAATTACAGACAGAAGGTTTGGTCAAATTATACTTACAGCCTGGGCGAAGGTGAGACTATTGTTGGGATGGAAAATCTTGATGACACCATTCATGTTGTTACCAGTGGCAATAAGATCCTTAAGGAAAATAGCAGCTACAAAGTAGGCTCAAACTATATCGTAATGAAACTTAAGACTGGGTGGATTTCTTTTAATGAGATCCAAGGATTTGGCAGAGTTTACAGATTTTCAATTCTAGGCGAATCAAGAGATAAGCATGTTATGACTGTTAAAGTCTATTATGATTATGATGATAGCGCTTCAGTTGACACTTACACATTTACAACCAGCTCTGCGACTGATGCAAAACTTCAGTTTAGAGGTCATCTTTCAAAGCAAAAATGCGAAGCAGTTAAGTTTGAAATTTACGATGCGGATAACTCTGCATCAACTGGTGATGGATTTGCTATTGATCACATAGCTCTTGAGGTTGGAATGAAAAAGGGCATTTACAGAACAAACGAAACAAACACTATTGGGGCAGACTAATGGCTACTGGACAAATAGCAGAATATGCTGATTACGAAAAAAAATTAAAGAAACAAGTTGGCGCAGGCAAAGCGGCTGCAACGGCCCAGATTGATAAACAGCCTAAAACTCAAAATCCTGGAATGCAACCAATGTCCGGAGATAGTCCTTTTGGTGGCGAAGATCCCATTACTGACAATCTAGACACAAGCATGCATGGTGTCGGTGGAACTGCAATTAACTCAGGAGCAAATGCTGGCATTAGCGTTAATGCAGTTGATGGTGCTGGGGCTGATTATGAACCTGGGACTACCTACGCTCCAGATCCAAACGTTGGTCAATTGCCAGATGAGCCCCTTCCTCAAAGTATGCCTGGCGCTAACCCGATGTATTATCGTGATGAGTTTATAGACCCTCTCATCAAGCAAGACATCATGGGGAGAGACTATCAAGACCTCACAGGTCAAACCTCAACCGCTTCTGCTGCAAACATAGATGTAATGAACCAGCAATCAAGCGCAGGAAGACTAGCCCAGTTATCTCAACTAGGAATGCTCCAGGGCATAGCAAGCGGCAAGATGAGCCCTGCTATTCAGCAGCAACGAGACAGAGCAACTCAAGACGCTCTTGCAATGATGGCAACTCAACGAGGAGGCCCCACTTCGGCTGCAATGAGAATAGGAATGCAGGGCATTTCTGAAGCAGGTAGATCCGCAACGGAAGCAGCAGCTCGTCAACAGCTTGAGGCAACTCAAATGTTAGGTCAAGCTGCTGGACAATTAAGAGGGCAGGATTTTACTGCCGCAAATGCTCAGGCTCAGTTTCAACAGCAAACAAACCTTTCAAATGCTCAAATGCAAAATGAAATGGTTAAAGCAGAAAGCCAAGTAAATGCTCAGCTAGAAGGGCAAAGAGACAACATGATGCAGTCCCTTATTGGGATGGGTGTTGATCGTGATGTTGCAATCCTCCAAGTCAATAATGAGTTAGCCAGATTAAAAGAAGAGTTAACTTATAAATACTGGGCAGGAAAACTTGGGGCCTTCACGCAGGTAACAGAAAGAGTCATTGAGGCAACTGGTGGCAGTGAAGATATGTTTGAGCAAATCCAAGAAGAGGGAGCTGTTCCCAACATCTTTGGCCAATATCAAACTCCATATGGATACAATGTCCCAGGCTCAGTTATTGCTGGCGAGATTGGGTATGAAGATCCTGATGTAGATCCTTGGGGAGAAACAACCTGGTCAAATCCAGAAGATCAAGGAACATCTAACTTCGGCTGGTATAGAGACCCCAACACGGGTCAATGGGTTTTGAGTGGCGCTGAAGCAAAAGAAAACATTACTCATGTCGGAACTGTTGATGAGTATGGCAGAAAAAGAGAAGGCTCTAATTTTGGTCAAATACAAAACCAACAAGACTTTATGTCTCCTGTCTCTGCGACAAATCCAATGGCTCAACAATCTACCGTTGGAAACGTAAAGCTTGGAGAAGTAAACAAGGGCCTTCGTCCATCTGGTCAACAAATAAACGCAATTAATCAAAAGATGGGTAATCTTCAAGGAGCCATTAATGCAACTCCTGACCCATCGCGTCAAAGCGGATTTAAGTCTGGAGCAGGGACAGTCAGGGATGCCTTAGAATTCGGAGCAGTTGGAGGCGCTTTTGCTGGCGCAATGGCTGGCGATGAAGAAGACAGGAAACAAGGCATTCAAGACCTTGCTCAATACGGAGCGCAAAAAGGACTTGAGCAAGCAGTTGAAGAAACCTCAGAATACTTTGATGAGGCTGCAAAAGAAGCTGCAATTGCAAAGTCAGTTCAAGATAAAGCTGCCGCAAGCGCCGCTGTTGGAGGGGAAGCTGCTGCTGGCGAAGTAGCCGAGAAGCTGACCCAGGAAGCTGCGGCAGAGTCATCTGCAATCACAGCAGCTCAAGCGGCTCCATATATTGGCGGCGGACTTCAGTTCTTATCTCAGACACTGACAGGCGATGATATTGGAGCAGCATTAGTTGACGCAACTGCAGGCTTAGGCGGAGCCCTTGGTGGCGGTCTTTTGGCTGCGGAAGTTGGAGCTGCTGTAGCAACTGGGGCAGCATCGGGCGCTGCGGGCGGAGCAACGGCAGGAACAGCGGCGCTTCCTGGCCTTGGAACATTAATTGGAACGGGGCTTGGAGCAAGCGCAGGCGCTATTGGAGCTGGTCTTGCAGGTGCGGCAGCCAAGCCATTGTCTGATCTTGCAAGAACGGATGATAAAAGATTCACTCCAAGCGAGGGCTTTGTTGAAACAGCAGCCACGGTTGGTCTTCCTGGATTAAAAGGCACTCAGTCAATTGAAGACAGGGTTCCTTTAACTGAGTCCGGACCCGGAAGGGACTACTCTCAGCTTGGCATAGGCGAGAGAAGAGATAGCCGTAATGTTTTTTCAGGGCTAGAAACAAAATCACATATTGAAAACACAGGCGTTCAGCCGGTTTCCAGTAGCATTGCTGGCTACAAACCCATTTACGAAACTTATGACAGTGGTGGTTATGATGCGTTTGGAGAGCAAGGATACGGGATTTCTGACAAAGATGCAAAATCAAGCATAGGCAAAAGCGAAGATGAGCTATCTGATTTCTTAAGAGAGCTTAACCCTGTAAAGTATGACTACAAGCCAGAGTATGGTGGGGAAAAAGATCAATACGGAATTATTGCCCAAGACGCACAAAAGACCCCAGTAGGAGATTCTTTCGTTAAGCAGAATGGCAATGGCACGCATATGATCGATACTGGAAAAGCGACTATGGTAAACATGGCAGCCTTGGCTAACCAGCAAAAAATACTGGACAAGCAAGGGATGCTAATTGCGGAGCTTCTGAAAGGAAGAGGATAATGGCAAGAGAAGAAGAAGAAATAAGCAGACACGTTCCTTCTAGAGAAAAGTCATTATCTGACCAAATAGCAAATATCCTTGGTCGTTATTCAAGTGGCGACGTGTTTGATCCTGAAAAAATAAAGAAGACAAAAGCAGGCGCAGCTGCAATGGGCGCTAAAGAAGCTCTTCAGACAGCTGGAGATTTTTACGGACCAAAGCTCAGATTAGAAAAGCCAATTGAAGAATATTTTGGAATTGATCCTACTTCTAAAAAATTCGAACAAAAGCAGTCCTACGAAGACCCTCAAGTTTTTAAAAACAGGCAACTTGAGGCAGGGATAGACAGCAATGTTCTTTACCCGGACAACATTACCCGCGAAGCCCCGCAAGTAATTGAGGAGTATCGACAGCAGGAAGAGTTTGGAAGCCCTCAAATGTCGATTGAATTAGGGCCTGGTGAAACTCCCCCCGGCCTTCCAATCGAATCCATGGAGACTGAAAAAGCTGTTCAGGCTTTAATGGCCAAAATAGGCATGGATGAAGAGTCAGCAAGAAAAGCCGTAGAAAAAAGCAGAGGAAACACAACAGGCGCAGCGGTAGATGCCTCTGCCCCTGTTAATCTTGCTGACCCTGAAGACGACTTAACAAAAGTTCGAAACAGTGCAATAGCAGATCTTTACGGAGAAGGCTCTGCGTTTGGCTCTCAAGGGAAAGCAGCGTTAACTGCAATGACAAACATTGCTGGTAGCCAAGCAGAGCTGACTAAGCTCAATAAGATGTCTCAATACAATACCGATCTTCAGCTGGGATACAATGACGAGATTGCTGCTCAAAAATTAAAGGCATTGGATGCAACTGAGGATTACCAGAAACAAAAATACTCCCTTGACCTAGAAGCCGAAGGCGCTCAGAGAAAAGCTTATGATGAGTATTTTGGCCCAGAAGGAAAAGTAACAAAAGCAGACAAGCTTTATGATTCAGTTCTTTCACGGATTAAAGATGCGGGCTCAGAAGAACGAGAAGGCCCTTTTGGATTTAGCAGTTGGCCACAGACGTGGAGAACGCTTGGTTCACTTGTTGTAATTGGCGCTGAAGCTGGCGCAAGGTTTGGTCTTGGCTCTGAGAATATTCCAAAGTTTGGTGTTCCGATTGTCATGAAGATGGTTGAAGCAGATATGGCTAACCAGGATGCCTTGGACCGAAAGAAAAAAGGAGCGGCAACCTCCCTTGTCAGCATCATGGGAAGAAACCTTGAAACCCTTACAGGTAAACAAGATGCCATCAAGAGAAGAAGAGAGCTTGGTGTTGAGACGGCTAAGTCTTATTTGCAGGCTAAACTTGCACAAGTTCCGCAGGGTTCCGAAAGAGAAGCTTTTATAAAGAACATGATAGTTGGTTTAGACCAAGAAATCATTGACTCTGCAACGGCAAGAGAAAGCAAATACAAGGCAGACTCAATAGCTTCTACCCAGTCCTACACGAGCACAGGGGCGGCTAAGATAGCTGCCGATTCAGCAGTGACTGCCAGAGGAATCCAGAAGCTAAATGCATTAAAGGTTCTTCAGTCCAAGGGTAAAAAATCAGTCTGGAATTCGAAAGAAAGAGAAGCTTACGATTCAAGAATCCAGCTGATTCAAACATCCAGGAATATAAAAAGAACTGTTGCTAACATACTTGAAGTAGCTGGCGGGTCTTTTGACTCAATTGATACGGCTCTCAATATGGGAGTAATGCCATTTATTAAAAAGTTTGCAGATAATGATGATCCGACAGTGCAGACTTTACTTGCTCAGTTAACTTCTCAGTTCAAGCTGTTTAGTGTCGATCTTGGTAAATCAAAAGAAAACAGATTAACAAACGAAGATTATTCAAGATACGAAGCAGTGACATCTCTTGAAACACAATCTCTCTCTCAAGCATTAATGAATCTTCAAGAGCTTGAATACGGTGTAAGAGAGACTGTTCTTACCGGCCTTGTTGGGGTTATGGGAACTGCAGATTGGGATCGTATAGCCAGGCAAGGCGGCAGCGTTGAAGCAGCTTTTGGCTCAGATCCTATTGAGCTTATTAATAAGTTTAGACAATCCGTAAGAGGAGCGACTGAACAGTTATCAAAATCTAAAGGCGGAGTTTTTCCTCGCTTTTATACAGGGCTTCAGCAATTTAGTTTTAACTTCACAAAAGACGGGCCATCTGGTGATGGGCTAAAGGTTAGACAGCTTCTTGATAGATTAAACAAGCCTCTTTCCGAAGGTTATAAAAGCGCATTTGATGCAAGAGCAATTCAAGACTATCGCCAAAGAATGGAAAAAGTTCAGGGAGAACAGGCTAAAAGATTCCAATCTAAAGGCGTAACTCCTGAAGCAACTTCAATTGCAACAAAATCAAAAGACAAAACAGAAGACAATAATGTTGTTAGGTATGGTCCTATTCTTTCAAATCAAAAAATTTCAAGCAAATTTGGCCCAAGAACACTTAATAACAAAGAAACCCTGCACAACGGTGTAGACTTTATTGCTCCAAAAGGAACCACTGTAATGGCTCCTGCTCAGATGAAAATTACAGAGGTTGGGAAGAATCACGAGTTTAATGGCAACTATGTAAGAATGGTTGATAAGTTTGGCTTTGAATGGACTTTTCTGCATCTTGATACGATTGCAAGTTTTGATGATATGCCAAAATCAGCAGATGGTTTTCCTATTATTCAAGGAGCGTTTCCATTTGGGACTACTGGCAACACAGGGCGTGTTCATAGATCAGGAGGGGATGGTTCTCATCTTCATGTACAGATAAAAAATCTTGCTACAAATACAGTTATAGATCCCGAACCATACATGGCCGCATATAGCGCGAGAAGATAAAAATGGCAGATCTTTACAACAACAAGTTAAGACAAATAGAGCGAAATGTTCCTGAGTCAGAGATTCAGAAAAGAATTATTTCAGGAGCTTATGACTTTCTTGGAGGTCCAGATTTACAAATTAATCTAGATACTGGAGATGGAAAACCTAATCTTGTTCCTGCCCACAAAGCTGCGGACTATATCAGAGATGGCGCAAGATATCTTACGTCTCCTGAAGTTCAAAAAATGCGAGACAATAACGAGTTCGCAGAAAGCGCTCTTGGTCAACTTGCCGCTATCCCTGCTGGCCTCGACCAGTATGGTCTTGCGGGCATGGGCTCTCATATTCTTGAAGCTTCTGGAGCCATTGACAAAGGATCTACTGAAGCTGTTCAGGCTGCAAACCCTTGGACAAATCATACAGCAGGTGTGCTTGGAACCATTGTTGCCATTCTTAGCGGTGGAACAACCGCTGCTGCAGGAGCAACAGCAAAAGGGGTTGTTGCTGCGGGTGCTGCTGGGGCTGCCCAAAAAGGCGTTTTAAGAAAAGGCGCGGAAGCTGTAACAGAATCTGCTGCTGGCAAATTAATGTCTTACTCTCTGCCTGGTATTGGAGCTCGTGTAGCAAGGGCTGCTGAGTCAGGCATTAATAAGCAGCTTCTTCAGCATGGCAAAAAAGCAATTCCCGACAAGATAGCAAACTCTGCAATTGCAAAAAGATGGGGTCCCCATGTAGCAAAAACTGTTTCTTCTACAATTGGAGCAGGCATTGAGGGCGGCATTTGGGGAACTGGCGCAGGTATTTCTGAAGCTATTGTCGGTGAGCCAGAGGAATCGGCAGAGCATTTGCTTGACTCTATTACGGACAACATGCTGATGGGTATGGCTTTTGGTGGCGGCGTATCATTGCTTTCTCCTTTTCTCGCAGGAGTAAAAGGCGCTGCTGTTAATGCAGCAGATTCAATGATGAGTTTTTCTGGAAAGACTACGCATAATGTCGTTGGGAAGAAACTTAACAAGTACATAACAAAAGTTGCTGTTGAGGCTGGTTTGCCTCCCGAATCTGTTAGTTGGCTTCATAAGGCACTCGATGAAGGCGGCGATAATATGATCAAAGAGCTTGAAGATTTTATTGGAGATCTTCACGGCAACGCAGCAGACACTGCTAAAGTCTTTGATATTTTAAGAATCGCAGATCAGTTTGTTCAGATATCGGATGTTCACGGATTTAAACTAGATGTTTTAATCGACGCTGCTGAAGCAACCGTTGCTAGAAAAGGCATTCATCATAACATTGCAGAAGAGTTTGCCAAAGACGATACCATTCAGGCATTGAAGTCTGAATTAAGAAAGAAAACAAAAGCATATACCCTGGCAAAGAAGTCGGAAGACTCTGCGATTTCGGCAATGGCAGACGACATTCTGCCTAACTTAAAAGCTATTCGAGAAAAAATTGTAGAAAGAGAAGCCGTTGTAAGAAGGTCTTCTCGTTTCTCTCATATGGATGCTGAGTACAAGCTGCCTGACACAATGAAGGGTGTTGTTGATAATACAAAGCTTGCGTACCAGGAGGCCAGAGGAGCGCTTTTAAGAGGGGTAGATAATCCGGGAGTTGAAGCCGATGCTGTTGAAACAATAATAAGGGACATTAACAAGTCTGAAGTAACTCTTTATGAGCAGATGTTTAGCGATGAAAACTTTGAAAGAATAGCTGCAAAGATAAGAGAAGACGCTGCTTTTCTAGGCGGATCAGCCGAAAGCAAAATAGCCGCGCTTAAAGAATCTTTTCAAGAAGCAAGAAGAGGAATAAAAAGTTTTTCAGATGAAGTAGAGCAAAAGCCTTTTTACACTAGAGAAGGCCCAGACCGTAGCTTTAGAATAACTAACGCAGCAAAAGACGGCATCATGGATTACATCCCTGAAGGCGCATCTCATGAATTTAAGACCATGCGTCAAGTTGTGGACGAAGCTTTGCTTAAAATGGACTACAACGCTTTTGACCCAAGGCTTGCTGCAGTAGCATTTAAGTCCCTTGAAGACATTCAGACCACGGCATTGAAGCATCTTCAGTATGGCGGGTTAGCTGAAACTATATCTGGCACTGACAATATTCAGCAAAGAATCATATCGGCCCTTCGGAAAGAAATGACGGATGTTGAAAAATGGGGCCAGATGGCAAAGCTAAAGGATGAGTTTGATACAACTGCAAAACAATTTGGCAGCTTTAGAGAACAAGTTCTTGGCGATTTTACATCCCCTGTAGGTCTTTTAACGCCTGGAGATCCTCAAGCATTTCTTGGTTTTATTAGGCAGCTTGACAACAATACGATTAACTTAAAGATGGATAAGCTTAATGGCTACGGCGACACAGGAAGAAACCTTCTAGAGTTTATTAAGCACAACTTTGAAGCTATTGAGCCAAACAATCTTCCTGCCCCAATGCAGGGAACCATTAGAAAAAGACTTAAAGAGATAGAAGAAATCGGCTTTAAGATGGGCGATGATGTTATTGGAGAGCCTGGTCTTTCTTTTGATGATCGACTTGAAAGAATGATTGGGTTTTCTCGAAAAGCTAGTGACGATATTGGGAAAAGACTACAAGTCATAAAAGAAAAACTCCCTTTGGCTGACGCATTTCTTTCAACAAGCGCAAGAAACCAAAACCTTGCAAACCTTATTTCCGACATAGGAAGAGGTGGTGCTGCATCAACCCTGGCTTATGCTACAACCGGAAGCAAGATTGCTGCCGCGACTGCTGGCGTTATGGTTGGTAGTGCAAGCATGGCGCTTAGCCCTGAAAGATATTTAAACCTTATTCGCCAAATGAGTATTCTTAAGAAAACAAACAAAAAAATAATCGAAGAATACATGGATGACTGGGCAAGGAATACTGTTCCTAAATCAGCTATAACAAAGAACTGGGAGCAGACATCAAGAAGCATGCTAATGGTAGCTGCCCAGCCATTCAAAAGAGATACGAGAGAATCTCGTTCTGAGATGAGAAGAAGAATAGCGCGAGGAAGACATATTGATAATTGGTCTGACAGAATAACAGAGGCGCTAAACTCAGAGCTAAATGAAGAATCTTATTTTGAAGCAAGCACATCTATTAAAAAGCTTTCCGGTAGTCGTTTTCTTATGGACAGATATACTAATGAGATGACTGCAATGTTTGAGCAGACTCCAGATATAAGAAACTCGATGAAGGCAAGCATGGAAAACAGGATTAACATAGCAAACAGCCTTCTTCCTCGGGAGACTCCAGGGACTGCTTTTAGTGATCCTATTCCCCCAACAAGTATGCAGCTTCAAGAGTTCGGCAGGCATCTCCAAATTTTAAATAGCCCAAAGGATACAGTCCTTACGGCAATGCTCACAGGAACGCTTACGGCTGAAATGGTCTCTACTTTTCGTCAGGCTTGGCCGGAGCTTTATTCTGAAATTGTTACTGCGGCAATGGCTGCAATATCTGATGATGATGGTAAAATCAGGTCAGAGCTAACAAGCACGCAGCGCCTGGCGCTCGCAACATTAACCGGCACCTCTTTAATGGAAGCTTCTGTCATGGAAAAAGTAAGCAATACTTTTGCAGAAGAAAAAGAAAAGGGCCCTGGTCCTGGTGGCGGCGGTGGTGGTGCCGGAAGACCGAGGATTCCTAGGCCAATGGATGACTCTGTTGGGGCATCTAGCTCCGGCTTAATGTCAACGATAGTTAACAGATGATTAAGGTTGTTTTCGCTTAAGTCTGTATGTAAAATAATTATAACCACTTAGGCTGAAGATATGGCCTCGAGGAGAAAAACATGAGAACGATTTCTAAGACATTTTCTGGTCTATCTGGGGCTACTGAAACTTTTGGCTTTGACTTAAAGGTTCAAGAAAATGCCCGTCAAACATGGGAATTTTATGCCACGGCAGCAACCATTCGCATTAAACTAAAGTCTGTCTTTACCAATGAAGACGGCACTGAGATTGCTGGTTCTGGCTCAGGCGCTACTTCTGGCTTCGATATTCAAACAATTGATCTTGCTCAAAACACTTTAACAATTGTTAACTTTGACATGAAGCTTGGTCATGTTCGGATGACTTACGATGATGACACAACGGGCAACATGTCGGGAACCCTTTACGTTAAAGCAACAACAGCTAAGTAGGA
>CERP01019661.1_pt1 | contig 24967 bp, 20 predicted proteins | sample 530801 | NCBI WGS metagenome assembly CERP01 (sample SAMEA2620991, study PRJEB7988) | marine metagenome | biome: marine biome (ENVO:00000447); feature: surface water layer (ENVO:00002042); material: "saline water (ENVO:00002010), including plankton (ENVO:xxxxxxxx)" | depth 5 m | reverse complement strand
AGAGCAGTTTGTTGACGCACATGTCGAACCCGCCCCTGCATATAAGCCCCCGGCATCTATACAACTACCAAAAGTATAACCATTACTGCAAGTTATTCCAAAGCAACAGGATCCAGTTCCGGATGAACATGAAAAGTCACTTTCATATGAATACGGAACAATTCCAGTCAATGTTCCCTTACAGGAAATACCCACACCTTGGAAAAATCCTCCAGACCGAAAACACTCCCCGAATGTTTTCTGTTCGCAATCTCCTAGACCATTGCAGCACGCTCCCAGAGACTCACGAGAAGAATCACAATCAATAGAATCGCATAACGATTGATTCCCATGAAAAGTAGATTCGAACGAATCATTCAAATTGAAACTTACGCACTGATTTCCCGTCAATTCTCTGCATGTTGATGTGTTGATATCAACTCGATTAATACAACATGCTCCGTACTGATCACAAATTCCTCCGGCCGTAGTTCCCATAGAACCACATGTCGTTCCTGGTCCTTGGAAATATCCAACACAAGAAAGCATGTCTGTTATTTCACAAGTTGTTCCTGTGCAACATGCACCCGTGATTCCTTGCTGAAACCTTCTAAACTCTTCCCCAGCATATCCAGCATTTGCTGACAAAGAACCATTACAGTCAAATGGTTCTGGAATAGTTTCTAAAGAATTTCCCCATTTTACAAGGTTTCCGTACCAGTAACTACCGATCCAAAAGAAGTTAAATATATCTGGTGTGGTTTGGTTTCCGCTAAAGCAGGGAGTAGCATTATACGGAAAGAGAATTTGTGCATTATCAGAATAAAATCTAGATGTTGCTGGACTGGTTCCGGTACATCCCTTTACTATTAATGTGAATGATTGTGAAGTCTGAGAAGATGATGGCTCGTTTATTTTAAATGTAGATGGAGGAGATGTGATTTCACCTGTAAAATCAACAGAAAAAACTCTTGCCTCATCCGGATTTATCTCAAATGTAAATCCTGCAACTCCTTCTATCGTATCACTCACTTTTCGGTGAGTTATGTCTAATGCCTTTTCTCGGTAATCCTGCGAGGTAAAAGAAATTGAATTGGTTGATTCATTATAATTTGTATTTTCTATACTATAAAAAGTAGTCCCAATACCATCTGAGGCGGAAATACCGATAAGGGAATTTTCAAATGTTGGACCTGATACATTGATATATCCGGTGCTATCTTGATCAAACTCGATTACAACTGTGTCCTCTGTTGTATACACAGAGAGTATGTCGGGATTCTGAGAAGTTAATGACCTTATTTTTAGATCATTAGGTGAAAGTCTTTCGGAAAATACTGTTATACCAGATCCTAAATTATTTCCCTTTATAACAAGGGTTTCGGTTCCACCGGATGGTCCTTTAATTTTATTCTCACTGGATAACTGATACCCATTGTCAAATGTTACCTTGATGAATCCTCCGATAACAGCCATTTCTGTTCCGGATATTCCCGCACCAGTAGGTCCATCGTTTCCGGTAGGTCCTATAGGTCCAGTAACACCAATGGGACCAGTAGGTCCATCCGGCCCGGTTGGACCGACTCCTCCACTGGTTCCTGATAATTTTAGTCTACTACTTCCCCCGAAACTTGGCATATTATGAAATTCCAGTTACTCTTGATTCGAGAGCAGTCACCCTCGATTTTAAACTAGTTATTTCTGCTGCTACATCGGTATATGAATCTGTCGCGTTTGCAGCGGATAATTTATCGGTGACAGAAAGTTCCTTTATTATTACTCTACTTGGAACTGTAACCCCACCAACATCCTTTACCTTATAGATCACTTTGTATCCATCAGTGCTTAAAACGCCATCCTTGTACACACTGAATGATTGATTTGTTGTTATTCTTGGTGTGAATATAGAGTATATTTCTTCTGCTGTAACCGTATATGATATGTTATTTAATAACAAACTACCCGAAGATAGAAATTCACTCGCTGTTGATGATTTTTTAACAAAAACTTGATTATTTGTTGTATCTACTCGCAATATTCTTCCCGTACTAACTACAGTAGATCCAGTTTTTAGGCTCGCTCCCTTTCTGATCAGAGAACTAGAAACAGAAGTGCCGGAATCTAATGTAACTTTCTCGACATAACCATTTGTTATGGTTGCGTATGAATAGTAATCTGGATATTTTGCCACTTCTAACTCATTTTCTTTTCCGGCATCAACCCAGCCATCCGGAAGTAATGTATCCTCTGGAACTAAAAGAGAAGATCCCAAGGGAATGGCAGATCCGTTAAATCCTGATATTTCCGATCCCACAGAATATCCGATATAATTCAATACCTGAAAATTGTAACCCTCATCAGTGGCCACTGCCTGCATTACGGGTTTTGCAATTTCTCCAACATCATCTGGTTCAAGATTCTGAACAACACCCGCAGTTGCCGCACTTAAAAAGTAAATGTCATTGCCCCCAGATCCACCAGCATTTTCTCCCACAGCATCTGGTATAGAGTGCAAAGTTGCACCAGAGGGATAATTTATTAGTCCTCTCATAATTACTCTAATATCGTCGGTTACTGGATCTTTAGATTCTACAATTCCCACAACTTCAGCGGCGACATTACTATTTGCTTGAGATAGTGTATAATGATTTGTGAGAGGAATATATCGAATAACCGCGCCCGCAAAAATGTTGGAATCTACAGTGTAGCCATCTCCAGTTCCAAGAAGAGATAGGGCAATCCTACTCTGGGATCCCGTTGGGTTAAGAACTGTCGAAGTTCCCGTAATATTTGAACTGCTGCTGCAAGATGGCATTTATATCTCCTATAGGTTCTTTTTGTTATCTGCGTCTGCTATGTAATGAACGGAAACTTGATCACCCACAACTCCACCACTGATAATTTCAAATCTTATTCCAGTTTCTCCCGTGTTCCCTACCTGTATGGTAGGTTGGTTGACACCAGATTTTCGAGTTTGGTTGTTAGGTCCAATTGTTCCTGAAGTCAACCTCATATCAATACCAGCGAGTCTATTAAACCCATCCGATGTGACACCTGTGCTTGGAGAATATAGAGTAACAAACTCCGGTGCCTTTCTCATCTTGACTGGGAAGTTATAGTAATAATCTCTAGAATAACCCACCGGGATATCGATTGTAGTTAAGTTTGGAACTGTGTCTTCTGACATTGTTGATGATCTAGGAGAAATTTCCTCATCATAACTTCTCTGATAGAATTTTCTGCATTGATCCAGCACTTCTCTCTCATCTGATTTTTCTGGAACAATAGCATTTGTTCCTAACTGGAACTGTAATTGAGCAAAGTCAACGAATGTTCCTGTTGCTCCTGTGACATCAAAGGCAATTGCAGCGTATTCATCGTCACCTGTTATGGTTTTTCCTGTACCATTTGGCACAGTGAAGGTGAATGCGTGTCCATTCCATCCGGTAGAGAGTTCTATATCACCTAGTTTTGTTGTGATCGATGCCCCCGATGCACCCACTCCATTGTCAAAATACTGCTTATACAAGACTGCGAGAGTCGATCCCGCTGCTCCTGCACGAGTATGCACACTAACGACTGCTTTTCTTCCTAAGAAATATTCAGAAGAGTCTAGCCTATTCTCAACATGAACAAAGTCACCTCCTGTGTATCCCGTAGAGGGTGTCCTGGCATAATTGTTGGTTACTCGTCCATAATATTTTGGTTCTCCAAGAACATCTCGCTGACCCTTGGTGAATGCCCCTCTCTGAATTCCGAAAGTTCCCCCTACCACGGAGTCGCTTGTGATTCCATTCAAGAAGACCCATCTGTCTGCAAAATATGTGGAGTCGGTTAGACTATTACCTTCAAACTCGGTAGAAGTTCCTATATGTCTTTGCCATATATCAAACGATCCATTAATGACAGGATTTGCAGAATTTATTCCGTATGAAATTCCCGCTCCCCCGGAATCCCCACCAAAGAAGTTTCTAGATTGCCCTCCGCCTCCTGCGAACGACAATACCTGTTCTGAAACTAATGGATCAATGAAGGCTACATCATCGTCTATTAGGTGTCCAATCTGAACACTAGATTGTGTTCCGTCGGCAATAACTTTACCATCTACTCCTGTTGAAAGGAAAAACGGAGATCCGACAAGATTATTTCCACTGATAGTTTTAATTAAAGATGTATCAACATAACCTCTAGAAATGATCTCTAATTGATTTCCTCTGATAGCGGTAATCATACCAACCAAATCTCTACGACTGGGATCTGTTATTCCCGTGCTGAAATCATCATCCGCACTTGAGAGATATATCCCAGAATCCTGATCTCTTCCATCTCCTCCAAAATCTATGGTTTGGGAAGACTTAGATACAAAGGTTCCTACCGTAAAAGCGGATCCATCAGTAACATCAACAAGAACTTTAAGAGATCCGATTCCACTTCCTGTACCACCACTGAATCCTAATTCCTGACCTCTGTAATTTAGAACAATTCCAGTATCACTAGTAATACCCACCAATACTGGTTTAGAAACTTGTCCAGCGATGTTGGGTTCATTGATTGTAAGACCACCGTATACAATTGGATCTAAGAAGTAAACACAACCGGGGCTGAGTGTTTTGCCTGCAACTGTTGTAAAGTTGCCCTGTATTTTTCCATTAGTGATAACACTAAGTTTTGATCCACCTATAGATCCAATTAATCCAATAGACTCTGCCTGTGAAGAATTTGCTGATCTAGCCCATGTCACACCAATTGTATTTCCGGTATGATCTACACGAACTGCTTGACCAAAAGTAAATCCCGCACTTGATCCAGAAAACTCGGTCAGTGATTTTTGTTCACTTCCAGAAAAATTGTAATTAAGATTACCAAGAACACTTATGTCTTGGAAAGTTACACCCTTGTCAACAGAACCTGATAACTCGATGGATAACTTACCAGATCCGACACCACTTAAAGTAGTTCCGGTAGACGCAGATATCCCATCCCCACTTACACCGTCAAAGACTTTTATGAAGTTTAACTTCTCAATGATTTCATCATTTGTTTTGTTAAACCACTCTAGAAAAGTCTGACTGTCTGCTAGATCAGTGATTTGAAATTGATTGTCATCTACGCCCATTGGTTTTCCTTGTTTCTAATCTTATGTAGTAGGTAATTCGTAGTCGTTAAGATATGAAAATGTATTATTAACTATTTTGATACACATTGGAGAATCATCACTATCCTCGGTACCAGATCCTAGCCCAAGAACGTCCCGTCCTTGCTGAGTCAGTGATGATGCCGTACCATCACCAACGGATAATTTATATCGAGTTGCTCCCGGAACAATATTTTCTGATGCGTTTGCACCGTCACTCAAATCTCCATCTTCGGTCTCGGTGACAAACTCTTGTGTAATTTTAAAACCGACATAACCCGGCGAAGAATTCTCGGGCTGGTTAGCAGTAAAACTAATATCCTCGTTGGAATATATCCAAATTTTAAATCTATAAGATACAGTTTCATCGGTTGTTGTAAATTTAGGCACCTGCACCAGATACCATCCTTTACTAAACGTAACCGTGTCACCGCTACGAGTAACCATATTCGGAGACAGGGGAGTCATTCCAGATTTTGCCTGTTCTATGTCGCCATATCCCCAACCGGGGCCCTGATTTTGACCAATTGCGGATGACCAGTTACTGATCATTGTTGCCATTAGAGTTTGCTGTAAGTAAAAATGTTCTTGGATCTCATTGAGTTCTGCGGCCTGTAGTGCGTAACCTGCACGAAATCCAAGAAGAACATAATTATCACTGGCGGTGTCATCACCGGCCGGGAATTCTTGTTCTCCAACCCTACTATCGTAAGGTGTATTTTTTAGGGGGGTGTTTTGACTACTTGCAAATGGTTTTCTGGACACGAATCATCTCCTAAAATGATTTAACAATAAGAAATGAGAATTTCTTAACTGGTTGGGTTGTATTTTCTGGTAGTTGTATCGTAGCGGATTTTTGTGTCAATACAGAACCAGTATTAGTTTTCAGTGGTGATGGGGTTACAGTAGTTATCGGGTAATTGGTTCCGCCTAAATTAAGAACATCTCCCGCTTTAATTTTTTCTGGGGTAATACTCACAACTTCTGCTATTCCAGACACATTGGCAACTTTAGTTTTTGAAGAAACTAAAGTACCTTGCCTTGAATCAGATACTGTAAATTTTTGTGGTGTTGGAAGTGCTGCTGACATAGTATTTCCTTATTTGAATTAAGTCAGGTCCAAAGTTAGTTTTATGGTATTTTTCAATATAGATTTTTGGTTTGTATTTAAATCTGATCCAAAAATTGAACCTGTTGTTGTTTCTGGATTCTTGAGTATACCGTATGTTGAAAAGGTAGTTTGATTGACAGTAGCAGTTGATATTTCGTCTGAATCTATGTCGAATCGGAACGCTAGTTGATTACAATTTAATAATTTTCGTGTACTTGTCGCAAATCCATCCAGAGGCTCTATGTTAATTTCTATAACAGAAGTAAAGGATGATGCATTTGATATGGATGGCACTGTTGCACTACAATCAAAGTATCCCGATCCACCATTTGTTAAATCAATCCCATCAACAATATAATTTCCTTGTGAATCTGTATATGTGATTAGTTTTGCAGTTGCACCTGTTCCGGTGGCACTAACAAATGTTATTTCTGGATTCGAAACTGAAACTTTTCTCTGATCGTATGATAAAGTTGAAAGATTTATAAACAGAGATAGTATCTCACCATCTTTACTTTTCGATGCGGTAATTAAACCTGCTTGTATTTTTTCATTAGATGAAGGATTTAATTGTGACTCATTTATTAGATCTAAATTACTTTTTGATATTATGCTTGTTGGCAAATCACTCAATGATCCACCGAAAACGAATCTATTATCCATTCCGGTTAACCGCTGAGATAAATCATAACATTCCCAGCAATTGATACCTATAAAACTTCTCCATAAACTTCCAGCCGTAGTGTAGGTTCCTGTTGTTGGATTATATTCCCTTGTTCGAGGATATAGACCACATGCTCCCGAGGATCCGGATGTATTACCTGTTGCACCAGTTCCACCACACACAGTTGTTGCTAGACTTCCTAAAGGAATATTCGGAGAATATTGGTTGTAGTCTCGAACTGCATCATTTACCGGCATAAGATTATCAGTCAGAAATCTTCGGGAATTGGTGTCTAATTTATATAATGGTAACCATTGATAACCATCGCTCGTTGATTGTATTCCAGATGTGCTTGTGGGTGGAACAGTAGAATTATTTTTAGTAAATAGATCAGAACGATTCAGTTCATTGGAAGATAAACAGAGATATACCATTCCTGTTGTTTCGTTTAGAACATAGTAATTATCCGAACTGGAATTACCAGTAGATCTCCAAGGATCATATGATTTTTTAGTTTGATAATTTATTCTTCTAATAACAGGTTTTGCATCAGTTGATTTGACATGAGACAAAAGGGATACATCTTCCCATGCCAATCTATTACCAGAAGAAGTTTCATAATTTATTCCGGTGTCCAATCCACCAAGAAAAAATGCATACTTGTCTTCTCCCTTGGAGAACCTAGAATAAAAATCTTCTAAATTTTCTGTGTTCATTGATGTCATTTATTTTCCTATGCTATTACGACGGTTCCGGACAATTTAAGTTATTGCACGACGTTATTGAACTGTTGGCATTTGATACTCCTGCGGGAGAACACAGAAGAAAAAACTCAGATAAAACCACGCCACTAAATGCGAGTGCATACTTATCTATGTCTCCAATAGTCTCCGTGGTTGAGCCAGCCAATGCCCATCCGGGGTGGTTAAATGTGGGTTGATCAAATATTGGTGCAGATATTCCTCTATCACCAAAATAGGTTATACCGGCCGAAGATCCGGAGCAGCCTACACATGGACCTAGATCCCCTGTGGCATTTATTCCATATGGTAGGTAATTATACAATCGAGTGCTCTCGCACCCATCTGCTATTCCCTCGGAGTAGTCTCCGCTTCCTCCGATTGGGATATAATCTACAAATGATTGTTCGAAAAATGGTTGCAGACCAGCAGGATGTACCATTTCAAGTAATACTTCATCATAATCTGAAACTTTACCCGTGTCTATAATATATGAATATTCTTGATAAAAATAATTGTCCTGAAATATTCCATCATTCAGATATGAACCGCCAAGAGTTGACGTTTCTTCATAGGAACCAGTCCCTCCAGCAGAAACTCTATGAGAAAATCCAGAGAACTTACCACCATTTAATCTTAAAATTCTTTTCTTTGGATAATTTATAGAGTTTTCAGATAACGTCGTTCCATATAGATTTTTAAATAGATTCTTATATGATGCCTCGGTTCCCTTAGTTTGGTAGAATTTATTTCTAATACCATCTAAGAAATTCACCAAATTATCTAAAGTTATACCATTGTTTCCGCCGGAGTTTCCTATCTTACCAGATGGAAAATCGGCGGCATATGATGAACAATATGATCGAATGATATCATTCGTTACTACCTTTAGATTCAATAAATCTAAAAAGTTTTCTGAACTTACATAATATTGAGATCCGAGTGGACCTTTGCAATATAACCAATCATAATATGCTTGTACAAATTCTGGTAGATTGGATTCTGAATTTCTTTCTCTTATCCATCTAGGAAAATTATCAAATATATCATGGGTATTTGAAGGACAACCTGTCACACCTCTTGAACTTTGTTCTTCCGCAATGAACAGTCCCAGAAAATCTATTTGAATGCCCGCGTTTAGAAGATTAGACCCTTCTGTGCCTAATTTATTCTTGAGGTTGCCGTAATTTCCACCTGCTCCTATGGTCATTATGCTTCTGCCGTTACTGATACGTTAAACGTAGGGGTGATAACCACTTCCTGTTTTCCTACTAACGTGTTGGTTTTTGGAATTATGTTCATGGTAAATGGTTGTATTAGAATATTCTTGTCTATCTCTAATATTCCCCTTTCATAATTAATTCGCCCTACGTCAGTTGATAATGAAACGTATGAGTTATCCACATACCTCACCAAGCCCAATTTTGCATAGCCCGTTGTAGTGTTCAATGACTGCGGTATGTCCACTATTTGAAGATCGGCATAAGATATTCCATTAGATAATCCCGCTGTTGGAGTTGTTTGTATTGATCTCTTTCCAACCTGACCCAATTGTCTTTTTATTGGATTTTTAAAATATAATGATCTAGATTGATCACTCGCACCAAAGTCTATTTCACATTTAATTGAAATTTCAGATGAATTTACTGTAACTGAAGAATCTGTGCCTTCTGCACACGAGACTATATCACTTTCTTTCAAAACTTTATTAAACGATCTTTGTCCTGCATATTTTTCATTTAAATCCGCAAGTATGTTTGCCTTTATTTGTTCTATATTTAGAGGGGTTTGGGTCTGATTTGTGGTAGCAGCAAATGTAACTATCTCTCGAACAACATTTGGTCCAACATACTCGGGTAAAATTGTAACTACGCATTTATCTTTTAGTTGCTGTATTGCCTTAACTATCTCTTCACCGTCTGTCTCTGGATTTTCCGAGTCTGAATCATAGTTCAAAAGAGATATGAACAATCTTCCATAATAGGGAGGATCATTTTCTTCTCCTCCCCATACACTAATTCTGAAGTCTGCATTTGCATTCTCTTCCTCTATGAATTCCCTTGCAAGCACAGCAATCGCATCGTTTTTGGTAACCACTCTATCCTGTGCAGAAAACGTCTTCGGAGCAAAGAATTTTACTGCATCCAAGTTTGGATCTAATGCTCCCCCTGAACTTTGATATATTGTTTGAAAAACCACATTTATTGCGGTCTGGTCTATACCAGACCAATTTGTTGTAAAATTGCCGACGCCATTGCCTAGTTCTCCACTTGACGTTATATAACTTAGGGACACCGTGGAATTTTCTTCTAGGGGTCTACCAGCACCAACATTTATACCATCACTAATGTTTCCGGAAAAAATTATAAAGAATCCAGCATCAGTTCTTTCTAAGAAGAAAACTTTACTATCTGAATTTATTTGATCATTAGTTGCGGATGATAAGAACCATTCCTCCTCTTCGGCGTCTTCGCCTGGAGGCTGAACTTTTACCGTCAAACTGCGAATATCAATATCAGTTCTTCCTAGAAAAACTTGTGTGCGATCTTCTGATAATTCAGAGGGTACGTTTTCGAAAAATTTAGATCCTTGATATAATTGCAATTCTACTGTGCCATTGTCATCTGTAGATTCATCTTGTATTGTGTAAAAATTAAATGATCTACCAGTTTCATCTCTTCCCGTAAATCGAGTATAACGAGGAACTGATCTCCCGGATCCTCCCGCCCTAACTTGAACTGTGCCAACCGCAGATCTTGCACCCGGAACAACATAACCTAAAGGTTTTGCTAAAGATATTACACTGGAAAGTTTCTGTGCAGTGTCAAGGAACATTTCATTTGCGATCATATTTGAATAGAACGCATAGTACATGGTGTTGTAGGATAGTATATCTAATATCGTTGATAAACCAGAACCCTCAAAATCATAATCCTTGAACGTGTCTTGCTGAGACAGATATGTTTTTATACTTTTCTTGATATCATCAAAATCAAGATTTCCTATGTTTAACTGTGGATTTGACATTATCGAACCTTCGTAATTGAGAGTTTAACTGTTTGTAGCGGTGGTTGTCCGGATTCACCTAGACTTACATAGTATTCTACCCTCACATCTAGTGTGTAGTCATCTTGTTCAACATATACCTGATTGAAACTGACTCTGGGTTCATATTTCCTAAATTGTGTTTCTATTTCTGAGGCGATATCGCCGATGTCTTCCGGGTATATATTCTCGAACAAGTAGTCATATAAACTAACCCCAAAATCATTATTAAAAGGCTTTTCACCCTTTGAGGTTAGTAATATATTCATCACCGACTGCTGAATAGAATTCAAATCCAGTGACTTTGAGACATCACTATTGAACGTATTTCTAGAGAAATCTACATCTACGTCGATATATCTGTTGTTTACTATCATGGCACTATATGTATCAACTTTCTACTGATTGGGAGGAATTTGGATCAACATATAAACTATCTCGTATTAATTGTAGAGTCATTGTGTGGGCATTTGCACCTTCTAACATGTGTTCTATTTCTGCAACCATCCACCTTCCACTTGAACTCGTGAGATCTGTGCTATCATTAATTTTTGAAACTTCAATGTTTATAATGGCACCTGGTCGTATGGAAAAGTCTCCATGAACTATTGCTTCCGCCTTTTGTGCGGTCAATAGTGTCATCTGAGCGTTTCTAAGTAAAGGAGTTTGTTTTGGAGTATTCCAGAAGGTCGAATATGTTTCATAATGTTTTCTCCACTCCTTGTACTTCTCCCCTACTGTTGGGCAACTACAACTGGTTGGTGAATCTGGATCCTCCCAATCACAACCTAAGTACTCTTCCCCCAATTCTTCTTCTATGAGCGTACAGTACTTCGATTGTTCGAGAAGAAATTCTAGTATGGCATCTGTTGGTTCTTGCGACGGATCCAATCCATCTATAAATTCTTGTGCTTCTTCCCTTGAATTAAAATCACCCAACTCTATATTATTGGAGTCGATTACTTTATATGATCTTGAGTTTAGACTGGAGGAAACCGATTCAGCGAATTCACGAGCAGTGTCCGTAAGTTCTTCTGGAATCTGGGTTTGTGGAGTTCCGGGCTCAATTAGGAAAGCATCTTTAGGTCTAAGGAATTTTATTTCTTCTGGACACCTGCAATAAGGATCGTCTGCGGGACATCCATTGTTATCTACTGGGCCCTCTGGATTTGCACAGGTATATCTCTTGTTACCATCGTTGGTGATTGGTATTTCGTTTTTGAAGAACTCTACCTGGCTCTTCTTTGTAGTTTCTAATATTTTTTCTGGATCTATGGGCATTGTTAACCTTATTCTTCTGGTGGATCAGGAGGCCGGAAACCATCTTCGTCATCTTCTTCATCTTCTGGTGGGCCAATAATTTTAAAATCTTGAAGATTTTGTATATAATAGTTTCTAACTGGATCAAACATATAACATGGACAATTTGAGTCAAACCTGTTTGCGTTAAATATGGCATCCTTAAATGGACTTTCTGTAAACCCGGCCTTTACGGTTCCCAGAGTATTTCCTACCGTTTCGTAGTCGTTAGCAAATAAAGTAGAAAAACCGCCTGCATCCGGAAAGTTTGCTCTTATATCAAACTTATACTCTTCAGGTTCATCTGAGTTTTCTCTTTTGTTGTATAATATACCATACACATCTAAACTAACACCAGCAGTTTCCGGGCTGATTTCATTCCAATTAATACCATCTTCTCCATCACTATATGGATAATAATGTCCTACATCAGTTGTCCACCGATGATTGCACATTTTTCTACAATTTTCTATCCAATTATTATTTCTCTGTGCAGCAAGAAAATGTAATCTACGCATTATGGTTGTTGGCCAAGATTCGCCAACTTCTCGAATTACATGTCTCGTTCCTATACCTTCACCAAGACCAGTTTTCCAGTTGGAACCGACAGTTCCAAATTTCTGTAGTGATTCAACAATAGTCTCATCATCTTCTACTGTAAGAGAATCAAATAGATCTATTGCGGGGTTTGTTCCGTCTTCAAGTGGAGGTGTGAAGTATCTGAAATAATTACTCCACATAGCATCAACATCAGATACCCTATGTGAGCCAGAAGCATCAATAAGATTTATGATGTAGTGTAAATCTATTAATTCTTCTTGATCATCTTGGTTGTATGACTGTCGAATAGTTTCTATGGCAGTAATTAATCTTTCGGAATAATCATCTTCTCTATTGATTCGAGCAACACCCGATGGATCACTTTCCTCTCCGAGTACTATTATATTATCTCTATACTCCTCTGATATTGTATCACGAAATACTCCCATTCTATATTTCATATCCTCATGCAGCCTTCCAGACTGAGCGGATGTAAAAACTGGAACTAAAACTATTCCTAAAAATCCGCCAAAACTTCCATCGCCGAAGCCAAGATCATTGATGTAATTGGCAATTTGTCTGGTTATTGCACTGGTTTGACCATCGAGTTCACCCTCTATACTAAAATAATTATTTGTTCGGAATTTGAATTCATTCTCTATACCTCTCCAACCATCATCCTCATCTATAAAATAAACCAAAACAAAATTTGGATATTGGTTTTTATTGCATGATTGGCAGTTTCTCATTAGGAATCACCAGTTTCTTGACCTTCAGAGTATGCTCCCAATATACAAGGTATACATGATCCATCGACAGCATTCTCTTTATTGAAGAGGTAAATGGATTCTGATGGACCTTGTGTGGTTCCTTCTGCACCCGTTTTTCCCAGTATGGAGAGATCATTGGGAATTTCGAATAATTCTACCAATTGAGGATCTACCTCAAAACGACACTCTCCGACGTAAGTAAGATTAATTGGCCTGGATTCCACTCCTCCCCGTGGAGTTTGAATTAATTTTCCACCAATAGGCATATAGAATTGAGATTGTACGGTTTCGTCTATTGGATCTCTTGAAAATGCCTTATCATACAATCCATTTACTATCTGAAGGTGTTGTGCATTATATCCTGGTCCAATATAATTACTATCGTTATAGTAATCACGATCCCATTGATTTGTTAACTCATTTAAGTTATATGCTTCGAGAGTCACGCCAAGTTGCTGGGGTAACTTCACCACTGTGAATGGTCCTTGCTGGCCAACTATCTCGTAGGTATTACCCTCATCATTATATGTTATTCCTGCTTCTACTTCATCTTGATTGAAAACTTCTTCTGTGGGCCACATCTCTACTGGAGCCCAATTGTACTTCCATATTTCCCTAACTCTTCCTGCACCTTCTCCCGCAGTGTCTCCGGGTAGGGAATATCTCTCGAATCCAGTGATACAGCCTAGGATTCTTGCTCCTCCTCCGCTTTCGGCTACTTGAATTGCTTGTTTATCACAGCAAATTGCATACTTATATACATTCCATTTTTCTTTTAGTAGTCGTTTCTTGACGTAGAGATCATAATTATACTTTGCGGGAAGTATGACACCATTTCGTATTTTCTTGAGCAATTCATAATCTAAATCAGTTTGATCAAAATTAGTTTGCCAACACTTCATTGTATTTTTGTGGTTATTGTTGCTGTAGTAATCAAAGCGTGTTTCAGAATAGTCATTATATTCGTCTACGCTGAACCACCCATTCACATCATCATATATTTCATTACACTGAGAGTTCTCATAATTTAGGAAATCCGGTAGAACTGGGTTGGACTCTATATGATTCCATTTATCATAATCTATTAGATAATCATATTCTATTTTTTGTGTTTTAATTCTGCTATTAATCGGCATGTATTCTGTATATGGGTCATCATAATTAGGCTCAATATGATTGTAAAACGCTTTATAGGCATCACTATTGATCAATTCTGATTGATCCAACTGTTTATTAACTTTAAAGTTAAGAATTTTATCTTTACCCGATCTGTCCAGATTTATTCTATAAGTTCTAGGAGATCCCTGCTCTCGTATCAGACTGTCTATTGATCTGAAGTGCCATTTATTCAAATCCTGCCAGAACATATAGTTCACTGCGTTTATGTTTTCATCAGAGACTGAGTTCTCGACCAGATAATTCATCAATCTACCCAATTCGAGATGGGGTGTGACCTTTCCTGACGGGTAAGCAGCAGTGTTTGACTTGAACCATACGGCGTTTGCTGTCGGTTCTATGTCCATATCTTCCTGAGCACTGCTGTAATCTGATGATGTCGGACTAAAATATCGGTCCGCCATATACTCAACCAAACTATCTCCATCTTCACTTGCAATTTTACCTATAAACTCGCCATCGCCCAAAACTGGATCAGTTTTATTGAAATATGTCAATTCGTATGGACCAAACTCTAAATTCCACATTGTTGCGGGCCCTCTTTCCGCATCTATTTGAGTGGAGGTGGCATCATCTGTTAAACTTGATACCCTATGAATATAAAATCTTAAATTTTGAACCAAGTTGTCCTCGGAAACCATACCAAGAGAATCATTTGGAAATTCCAAATCATCGTCTGCTTCTGTTAGTGGAGTTTTTATAGTTAGTTCGAAGATTTCACCACCAACAAAATTAATTTCCTCTCCATAACCACCTTTATCTTGAACAAACACTGTTCCAGAAACACTGGGATCGAATAAACTCTCTCTCATAACTAGGCGAAAGAAGGGAGTATTGCCCTGTTGCTGACTCAGTAGATTCAGTTCGGAACCATCAATTCTTCTAATGGTTGCCTTTTCTATTATTGTTTGATTTGAAAATTCACTCATAATTTAACTCAATAAGAAGAGCCTCCACCCCCACCACCACTGCTACTTGAAGTACTACTGGTAGTGCTTGTTGTGCTTGCACCTATTCGGGAAAGACCGGATATGTCGGATGAGTCTTTTTGATTCCCTTCTCTCAATAGACGTTCTGTGTCCCGATCTATGTTATCTGCTAATTCTTGAGGCGGTAGTTTTATGGTTCTTTTATCTAATTGTGTACTTCTGTAATCTTGTATTTCAGATCTATAATAAAACCCAGTTACGAGAGGATTTCCCTGCATATACTCACTTAAAAGAGTACCATTTGCTGGAGTTATGCCAAGAGGATTGGCGAATGTTCCTCCCGTGAGACCTTCTGGTATCAAATAGGGTGATGTCTCCCTGTCATTTTGATCATAAAAATATGAGACAGAATCTGCCAATATATCCTGTTTAATTATTTTCTGTTTTCCTATTTCTGTGGCTTGACCTGATCCGTACCCTGAGTATACTCCGGCCGTGGCTGCACCCTCGAACCCCTCCCCAAAAATATATCTCATATTTATTTTTCTGGTGACCGAATCATAACTGTCTATGATACCCCCACTGTTAAAATCCAGAGTGTTTCCGAGTGTAGCAGCAAAAACAACATGACCTGTCTTTGGCTCCGACCCGAAAAATTCATAGAAATATAAAGATGTGCCGTTTTGTAATTCTGTTATATTTTTTGAATATTCTCGGTATGTGTCGGGAAACTCACTTTCACCCACAATATTATTCATCATTAATACTTGCCAGTAATACTCGGAAGATCTCAACTCAGAATCAGAAATTCTGTCCGGACTAAGAATCCCCTCTGTTGTGAATGTGGAATAATTTTGAGGGTTATTCCTACTTTTTTGGGTAAAGGCAACTCTCCGAAAAATATCAGAAACATTTCCAGTTAATTTTGCTAAACTATATTTGAATTTTGGTAGGTAATTTAGGTATCCCATAATTGATTAGTCGATATCTCGCCAATTTCCTCCACTTCTAACTTCGGAACGTGATCTAATATTTCCATCTTGGCCGTACACTGGTTCTATTTCCTGAAATGTCAAAGTAAGTTGCATGGAAAGTGGACTTGCAAATGGTGCTCCTTGTCCCGGTGCATATAATGACGTAGTATCTCTCGCAATTTCACATTGAGTCATGACACAGAGTTTAGGATCTCCCAGTAAACTCTTGGTTATCCCTCTAGGGGATCCACCCGAACTTGCAAGGACCCTAATTCTCCAAGCGGGAGGGGCTTGTGCTCTATCCGTGGTAGCCTTTGCGCCCGGTAATGAGTATGATGTTAGTAAGTTTGCAATTTCTACCAACCGGACGGAATCCTTTTTCGATAATGAAACCAATTCCCATTTGAACTCCCATTTTCTTTTATCACTACCACTATATGTGCTCTCACTCATATCAGCAGGAATTCTACCAAAATCAACACCCCCTACCGTTGTTTTGGCATCTTCAAACTGCTTATTAAACCAATTCCATGCATCTCGTACTAGACTCGTAGCACCCCCAGAAAAGGCTTTTACAAGCACTGCTTCCTCTTTTGCTGGAGATTGGTTGTATGCGTGTTCGACTTTATTATTCATTCCCTCTGTTGGAAGGGGAAGCACTAATTTAGCAAGGGTAGACCCACCATTTGCCCGGGTACTGGGATTATTACTGTATTGCTCAGCCCGGAGTTCAATACGAAAAGGAACTTTACTCTTTCCGGGCTGATATTTCTCCATATATTGATCAGCCAGTGAGTCTCTCAGTGGGAATTCTAGTGATTTGGCCATTTACCTTCCTTTCATTTCCGATAGATAGTAATGATGGCATATAAAACACGATACATTCCAGAAAATGCCTCAAAGTATATAGGCGATCCATCTAAAGTTATTTGCAGATCTTTGTGGGAAAGAAAAGTGTGTAAGTGGATGGATTTTAATGAAAATGTAATTAGGTGGGGGAGCGAAGAACTTGCTGTTCCATACATCTCACCAAAGGATAATAAACCTCACCGCTACTATCCAGATTTTATAGCAGAGGTAAAAAATTCTGTAGGAAAAATAGAAACTTTAATGATTGAAGTGAAACCCAAGAAACAAACAGAAAAACCCAAAACAAAAAAAACAAATAAAAGGTTTATAACGGAAAAAATGACTTTCGAGATAAATACTAGTAAGTGGGAAGCAGCAAGCAAATTCTGTAAAAATGAAGGATGGCGTTTTGTTATATTAACTGAGGAACACCTTTTCCCGAAGAGTAAATAAATGGCATTCTACCAAGACTTATTAAAAAACATTGAATCATACCCACCACAGCAGCCAAGTCACTTTGATATAGAAATAGGAATACCTGATGGTTCCGGTGGTGTAACTGTAATCAACTTCAATCCCGCTGCGATTAAATACGGTATCGGGCAATCATTCACCACACCCACCAGAGAATTTGAAGTAAAAGAATTTTCATATTACGGTGTAAAAAGAAAAATCCCTATTCGTAGAAAATATGGAAGTTTTACCATGTCATTCCTAGAGGATGATTTTTTAGCAATTAATGGGTGGTTTGAGTATTGGATGGATATCATAGTAAATCCATTTAATGATTATGTTGAAGATTACAATCCCGCAATTTCTGCTGGATTTGTAAGAATCGCGCCCGTTGATAAAAACTTTCTATACGGCGGAATTTATAAATTCTACGAAGCGTACCCCGTACAAATATTACCGTTGCAGTTTGATGTGAACAGCAGAAATTCTACTATGAGATATGAAGTTATGTTTAATTGCACAGAATATGAATTTGACGGTTCCAACTATAAAACATCGGCAAAAACTAAGCCATCGAAGTAACTCTAGGAGTAAATTATGTTATCAGATCTATTGACAAAAAGTTCACCAAAATATTCTCTGAAATTGAGAAGCACCGGAGATACTGTACATTTTCGTCCGTTTTTGGTCAGAGAGGAAAAGGCTTTACTTATTGCACTCGATGAAGATGATCCATCATTGATAATGAAATCCATAGCAGATATTATATCATCATGTTGCGAAGGAATAAAAAACCCCCTAGAGTTACCCATTTATGACGTAGAAAATATTTTCTTGCACATACGGTCAAAATCTGTGGGGGAAGTTATAACTTTAAATTTTCAGGATGATGATACCGGAGAAATAGTAACCAAGAATATTAACATATCCGATATTAAGTTGAGCAATGAACCAGAAAAGGGAATATTCAAACTAAACGATGAAGTCACAGTCCATTTTAGATATCCAGTTCTTAAAGATTTTCTAAAATCTAACATTGATCTCAGCACAACTGAGGGTTACTATGATTTAATCACTATGTGTTTGATGAAAATTCAAACTCCTGAACAAACAATAGATGCCACGGTATATGATTCTCAGGAAGTTAAGGACTTTTTGGAATCCATGAATAAAACGCAGTTCAATAAGATTTTAAGTTACTTCACTAAGATGCCTAAATTGAGATATACGGTAGAATACAAAAATTCTGCTGATAAAGCAAAAACCATAACACTGGAAGGAATGCAGGATTTTTTCGGGTTACCCTCAGTCACATTAGACTAACAGACATTTATAAATTAAATTTTCATCTAGTCCAGTTTCATGGATATTCCTTAACAGAAATTGAAAATTTAATACCTTGGGAAAGGGATGTATATGTGGCACTAGTGAGGGGATATATTGAAGAAGAAAATGCAAGAATTCGGCAAGAACAACAAAAATGAAACCTAAACTAAACAACCTTATAAAAACTCGCAGTCCAATCAAAGGAAAAATTTCCAATGTTATAAAGGAAAAGATATTACCCAAAAATACTAAAAAGGTAATACCATCTTCTATGGATTTGCCGTCAAAGGATCTAGAGAACACAGAAAATAATTCAAGTAAAGCATATGTTCCGGATAATAAAAATGAAATATTAGATAAGTCTGATTCTAAGGTATCAGGCACTGTTGATAGTATAAAGAACATGATAAAGAATGTGTTGAATCAAAATAGTTCAACAACGAACAACAAATATATTTCTAATTTTAAAAATGTAAATCAAAACACGGTCAATAAAAATGTTCAAGATATTAGTTCCTTGAACAACAAGAATGTTATGAACTCCATGATACAGAATTTTTCTAGTATCAAAAATGGAAAAGATAAAACTAATTATGTCAATTCTAGTATAAACATACCATTTATGACCACCAAAAATCACACACCAAATAGTATCAAATCTGATAGATCATCGGAATCTGCCGTTCTAGAAACTAGCAAGAAAACTCCTGCATTCCTAGAAACCACAAATAACTTCTACAATCCATCTAAGGGTTTGGAAAATATCAAGGCCGCCAAACCTAAACAGGTGAAATTTCCAGAGGTTTTAAATACAAATAATACCTCATACCATAACAAAAACGATCACTTCACCAATAGAGTAAAAAATAATTTACAAAGTGCAGAGGTTAAAATTTTTACAACCAAAGGTAATACTGTAAAATCAACCAAAAATGTAATTGATCATATACGAACACGGCAGAATAATGTTATTCCTATGTTACAGTATGGGGGAGTGGTAAATCAACCCACTTTAGCTATGGTAGGAGAAAATGGTCCAGAAATGGTAAGTCCGATGAAAACAGGTGCCGGAGGTGGATTAGGATCAATGCTCGATAAAATAAATCCATTTTCCGCCGTAACCGAATCTGTTAAGAATGCTGCCAGTTCAATTAATATTAATCAGACATCTCAAGGGGTTTCCGATATACTACAAAAAGCGAACCCCTTCAGTCAAATGAGTGAAATGATGAAAAGTATAAATTCTTCCGCATTGGGATCGGGACCAAAAAATCTACAACCTCCGGGTCCATCTGATTCTATAACTTCAATGGCAAATCAATCGCTCCAAGAGAGTGCTTCTCATAGAGCAGATTCTACTGCTTCGGGTATGAACAAGGGATATACGGAACCAGTACAGACACTCAGCACTGCTGGCTTTGGTTCCAGTTCCCCCTCTAAACAGACTGCTCCCAGCGCCGGAACGCCAGGAGCAGCCGCAGGATCAAGTCCATTCGCCTCTTACTTCAGAGCAAAAATGTTTAGTCTTCCTGATTGGAGAAGTAGACTATCATAATCACTCGTTAGCGAGTTTTTCAAAGAAGGACATTGCGTCCTGCTCTTCACCACTCGAAGCAGGCTCCTTTTCCGCCGTAGTTTCCGTAGAAGTTTCCGACTTGTTGGAGAAATCTTCCGCAGTGGAAGTATCTCCCGCCTTACCCCGAAGATCCCCACCGAGAACATCATTCACTCGGGACTTGAGATCATCGTAACTCTTGAACTGATCTTCCGCAACAAACTGCTGTAGAGAGTGCTGAGACTTCCAGACAGTCTCTAGGTACTCGTCAGACTCATTGAGAGCACCTGCACTATCGAAGTGAGACTTGTCGTAGTTGACATATCCCGCAACCTTACGAATCTTGAGTTTGAAGTTTGCACCAGACCACAGATCAAAGGGATTGACTGCTTCCTCATCTGCAAATTCTGGCTGCATGGCTTCGTTGATCTTATCAAAGATCTTCTTACCATACTTGTAAAGGAAAACCTTACCCTCGTTCTGAGGGTTCGCCGGATCTGAAACCACATACACATTAGAGATGTAGTTCAACTTACGACGCCGCTCACGAGCGATATCTTTATCGCTCTCAAGGCCAGTGTTCCAGAGTTGACTGTTCATCTCCGAAACTGGATCCTTCTTACCGATGGTAGTGAGAGAGTTCTCAATATACCATCCACCTGATCCTTGGAACGCATGTGAGTACAACTTCACCCAAGGAAGATCTTCTCCTTCGGGAGAAGGAAGGAAACGAACTTCTGCATAACCATTGCTGGACTTATCCAGTTCTGGCCTCCAGAAACGCTCATCCTTCTGTCTAGAAGACCCCTTACTTTCCTCCAACTTCTTTTGGAGAAAATCCATTGAACCACGCGAACTCTTCTTTAAATCTGAAAATCCCATATAGGAATCCTTTCTCTGAGGATCTCCCTCAGAACTGTGTTACGGACGGGAACTCCCCGCCTCAAAATAGTTTACTAGTTGTTCTCGGGACAAGATTTATTTCCTGTCCTTCCAACATTATCTTCTCTTTGATTGGTTTTGTCAAGTACTTTGCTGCAACTTCTGGTTCTACATTATGGTCCTCACACAACTTGAGAACAGAATCCATATATTGGCAACCTGTCTTGATCACATAATCCTCCACTTTTTTGGAGAACGATGACTTGGTTTCTGTGTCGAATATCATGCGTTTATTATAACTCAAAAATAGGATATGTCAACATAAAGTTTGGTTTATATATATCTATACTCACCGGAGAAATATAGATGCCCGATACCACAGACAATGTTATATTTGAAGTATTTGGAAACACAGCAGAATTTGTCACTGACTACGGAACTTCTGGAATTGGATTTACTCAAGCCCATGTTCAAATTGTAAAATTGGCATTTGGTGATGACAGCAAGACAGATAGAATTTATGCCAATAATCCTCTCCCGGTAACCGTGAGTGGTAATTCTGGAGGAATACAGGGCATAAGTGGTGAGGTGCGAGGCACTGGTGGGTTTGAAATAAGAAACTTCCTACTAAGGTCTGCCGGTGCAACCGCAGCAACCTTACAGTATCTCGCTGTTGCTGGATCTACTAGCGGTGATATGGTGGGCATCAGTGGTAGTGTATATGGTCTTTCGGGTGGGTTCCCAGTGGCTGTTACTGGTGACATTTCCGTAACAAATAGAGTCTCTATATTAGGTCCAACTGGATCAGCATTTTTCCGAGAATTCGGTGCAACCGCAGGAACCACATTTAACATCGATGGAACATTGGTTACTGGTGGCTTCTGGCCAGTGGTTGTCACTGGAGGGAGGAGATTAAATTCTTCTCTCGATAGTATTACAGTTTCCGGTTCGGTAAATGCAACCGGGGGTAGATTCCTCGCAGCAGGAACAGATAGCGTTTCTGTGTTGGGATCAGATCTGGGAAGTAAAGTACTAACGAAAATATACGGAAGCAGTGGAGAAACTTTGGGAGTATCTGGTGATGCACTCAAGGTTGCCTTGGTAAACTCTGGTGTGACCTTCTCCCTATCCATAGCAACAGGAATCGGAGTAACAAACTCACCATCAACTGCACTCTTTATCGCTGGTAATACAGGAGCCTATCCGGTAACAGTACGAGGACAAAATGACGGAGCAGTTGAAGTTGCCGCGACCAGTCCTTTGAATGTCAGCGTGAATAATTCGAGTCTTGTTATAGACGATGATGACATATTGGCCAAATTAGGAACAACGGGGGATATTTACAGTAAACTGAATACTGTGGCTACTAACACCTCCTCGATATCAACAATTAGAACAGATCTACAAAATGGTTCTGCGAATGTTACCGTGAATCAAATCAATAGACCAGGTTCTATGGTAGTGGGTTCTAAGAAAATATCATCTGATCAAGGTGGAGTTCAAATGAGTACCAGTTCAATTCTGAAATCTGGAATAACAATCAAAGCATCCCCAACTAATAGCGGAGATGTATACATCGGATCCGTTACTGTTGCGAGAAATGTGAATAATGGATATCCACTAAGTCCGGGCGAAACTCTATTCTTGGAAGTGAATAATGCCAATTTAATTTACATACGATCTAACGGTGGAAGTCAGTCTGTAAATTACATTGGATCATAATAAATGAACCATAATAGAAGAGATAAAAGAAAAAACAAAGAAATAGAGTCCAGACAATATTTGAAGTCAACCGACATATTTTATTCTTTGGAAATCTTTTCCAATGACAGTGAACTGTATGGAACTGAACAGTCAATAACTTGTTCTCCTACCATTTCTATTAAATCAAATGATATGATTCTTTCATATGAATCGTGTTCGGATCAAAAGACCTTTTCATATTTTGATGGAATTTTTTCAAACGATAAAATTGGGAGTGAGTTCACTCTAACTGATGCAGTTTACTCTGATGTAAATTTGGGAGTTGAGGAAATCAACTTATCCGGCACATATGTTTTCAAGGAATATATTAAGAGAGATAAATTAATCAGAGCATCTTCTAATACTCCGATAGTATCATCATCCTTAATAAATCGATACGTATCGCAAAATTTTATAGACGTGCCTCAATTAAAAATATCAAGTAACCAAAATACAACAACACGGTACGGTATCATTAACTTTATGGGATCTGATTCTGTTAACTCATTTTCCAATAGTCTAAGAGTAGTTCCGGGTGATATACTAAAATTAGTTGGAACATCATCGAATGACTCTCGGGATCTACTTGTAAGTTCTATTGAAGAAAAAACTGATGGAACTGAGATTATTTACCTTGATACTGAAACTATCTCTGAGGAATTATTTAATAAACCAATATTGATTGAAGTATTTTCCAACCAGCCAATAGTAACGGGCACTGATGTTGGTGATGATGAGTTGTATGATATATTCAGAAGTCAAGAAGGTCCTGGCGTAACGCCTGGTGGAGGAACTTCTGGGATAACTTCTGCTGGCACACCCTGCAAGTGTCCTCCTGACGAGCCGCAGCCCCCGGTCGGTGCGCCTGGTTCAGATGAAAGGAAAAAATATCAAGAGTGGTTGGCTGAACAAATGAAATGCTGCCAGTGTTTATTGTATGCTGAGGCAAGTTGTAACGCCGACTGCATGGAGTGTGCTGCTTGGGTTCTTTACAATAGAAGAAAAGATGCAAATAACGCTGTGTACAGAGACGAAGCAACTCCATGCAGACAAGCAGAGAGTGGAGAATTTAGTGGTCGTTGTAGCAACAATAATAAATTTAAATCATGCTTCTGTAATAAAAAAATAGGTGACGCACCTGATCCGGGGCTTCCTGCTGAAATAAACTGCCTTAATCAGGCTTCAAGTTTATGTAAAAGAATCGGTCTTGGTAATTGGAAAAACCTCCCAGATCCAACCGGAGGAGCAAATTACTTCATGCGATGTGGTGGAGAACCCGGCTGGATGCCGTGTAACATTGCTGGTGGAATATGTAAGAAAATAGAAGCAGGCCTGACGGGCCCGTCCGGAGAATCTCTTGCAAATTGTGCAAATTGTCCAACATGTTTTTATAAGTGTGATAGGCAGCCGAAGCCATGCAAAGAACTTAAGGAAAGGGGTATAATAAAGCCCGATGGACAAGGAGGCTGGGAATCAACTTCTCTTTATAGACAATTTATAGAAGAAATGCAAAATGAACCCGGCAAGAGCGTAAACTACTTAAGTGGTGAGGTTGTATCTCCAAATGAATACACAGTCGGACCGTATGCTATCTCAGGGTATTATCCATTGTATACAACACCAGAAGCAGCAGTAGAAGCAAGTCCCTCACCAAAGAAGATAAGAAGAGGTGAGAAAACCAGAGGTTATCATGTTCACACCATAGCCGGTGTAGAATACTATATGCCAAATGGTTTGGTCATGGGTGTGTCGCAGTTTCATGGAGATTATTGGGAGATGAATCCGAATGGTTCAATTG
>CERP01084565.1_pt1 | contig 25054 bp, 36 predicted proteins | sample 530801 | NCBI WGS metagenome assembly CERP01 (sample SAMEA2620991, study PRJEB7988) | marine metagenome | biome: marine biome (ENVO:00000447); feature: surface water layer (ENVO:00002042); material: "saline water (ENVO:00002010), including plankton (ENVO:xxxxxxxx)" | depth 5 m | reverse complement strand
GAAAAGGTTTGGGGTGTACGACAAATGATTGAGGATGGTTGTTTTGTATTTGACGACATTAATTTAAAATATGTTGTATTAGCAAAAGAAGAACCAGTATTTAGACACGAAACACATAACGGAATTAATTATGCTGTGTTTGAAAGCAGAATAAATAAAGAATAATAAACATTAAAACCAACACCAATGATAAACGGATTTTACAAAGAAACCCACGAACTAAACGAATACGAACAAAATATATTATTACCAGTTATTTTAAGAGGTTTAAGCACCAAAACAGGTGAAAGCAAGGCAGTAACAAACAAACACATAATTGAGAGCCTTAAAGCAAAGGGTTACCAAAAATTAACACCGGCAAGGGTTAGAAAAATAATTAATAATATACGTGTAAACGGTTTGTTAAAAAACCTGGTAGCCAGTTCCAAAGGTTATTGGATAGAACCAAATATTGAAAGAAGGAAACTATATTCGGAAAGTATTATAGAACGTGCCGAATCTATGTTGGCAATATTAAAACACATAGAAATTTAAAAACATAACAAATGAAAAAAAAAGAAACGTATTATTTTAGCCACGATTATAGCACAACCAATGACCCAAAGATACAAGCACTTCTCGGAAAATACGGTGCTACTGGTTACGGTATTTATTGGAGAATTGTAGAAATGTTACACGAAGACCAGGAACACCAGGTACATTTGAAACCGTATGTTTATGAAGCAATAAGTAGTACATTAAAAGAAGAAACAAAACTGGTTAAAGAAATTATTAAATACTGTGTTGAGGTTTGTGAGTTATTTGTTTTATCTGACAATTACATTTTTTCACAACGTGTTTTAAACAACATAGCAAAACGTGATAAAATAAAAGAAGCCAGGTCTTTAGCCGGTAAAAGGTCGGCAGAGTTAAGAAGTAAGAACCAGGAACAAAATGGAACAAGTGTTAAACAAGAACCAACAAAGGAAAGTAAAGAAAAGGAAAGTAAAGAAAAACATACTATTGAATGGGATAGGTTGTTAAACTTTTTTAACGATGTGTTTAATAAAAACAATAGAGTATTTAACCAGGCTAACAAAACAAAATATTTAGCAAGACTTAAAGAGGGTTATACATTACTGGATATAACCACAGCGATGAAACGTGGTTCAGCAGACCAATTTCATAAAGACAATAATTACAAATTTTGTACATTGGAATATTTTAGTCGCAGTACGACGTTAGATAAATATGGTTACACCACAACAAAGGAAAAAAAGTACATACCAACAAAATAACATAACATGACAGAAAACCCATTTGACAAAGTTTTAGGAATAGTATTAACCCAAAACAAAACAGAACAATATTTAACATTAACCCAATTAGAACAGGAGTGGTTCACCAGTACATTTCACAAAAGTATATTTGACGGAATGTTAGCCATTAAAGAACAAAACAACACAATAGATATTTTAACACTGACAACCTGGTTAAGAGAAAATAACCGGTTAGAAAAAGATACTATTTATAAAACCAGTTGTTTAACGAATGGGGTTGGTTTTACGGACACAATTAATGCCGGTGGTGTTATCAATGAGTGTTGGTATTCTTATTCTGTTAGACAGTGTTTTTTAATGGTTACAAACGTAAACACTGAATTAACAAGACAACAACCACGAAGCAACTATATATTAGACCAGGTTTCGGCAGTTAAAGAGCTTTTAACAGCACCAACAACACAAAAGACAGAAACTAACCTGGGCAGTATAGAAAGTGTTTTAAACAAGCATTATGAAGCAAAAAACGGTTTTCCACTGGGTTTAGAGTTAGGTTGGGATAATTTACAGGGTGATTTAATATTAGAACCGGACGATGTTATGGTTGTTGGTGGTAGACCGGCAATGGGAAAGACAGCATGGGCAATAAGTTTAATGAAAAACCTGTGTTTTGATAATGATAAAGTTGTTGTCTTTTATAGTTTAGAAATGGCTAAAGACAGAATTATACGTAGGTTGTTAAGTAATTTAACCGGTATTGACAGCAATAGCATTAAATATGGTAAATGTACAGACAGCGAAATAAACGCTTTAAACAGTTGCAAAGGGTTACCAGGTTGGGATAATTTACATATTGTAGACGGAAGCCAAACCTGTAAAGATATTGAAATGTTTTTAACCAGTGTTAAAGCAACACAAGAAGTTGACGTATTTTGTATAGATTATCTTCAAAAAATAATACCAGGTAAAGCAGTTAGCAGATACCATGAAGTAACTAAAATAAGCAATGACATAAAGCGTATTGTAATGTCACACAGAATACCATGTATAGCATTAGCACAATTAAATAGGGACGTAGCCAGGACAGGTAATAGACCCAGTTTACCGGACTTAAAAGAAAGTGGGGAAATAGAACAGGACGCAAGTATTGTTAGCTTTTTACACAGACCGGAATATTATGGTGATACAATGGACGACAATGGTAATGACTTGACCGGTTTGGGTGAGTTTATTATAGCCAAAAATAGGGATGGAACAATAGGTATAAAGGATATGAAAGTTGTTTTGGAGACAAGCGAATGGAATAGTTATGATAAATATTTTGATAACTTAGAGCCAAAACAACCAATTTATGAAGAACCGTTTTAAACCTATTAAAGAAAAAAATTGCAAGAATTGTGGTGTAAATTTTATACCATACAAAACAACACAGAAAGTCTGTTCACCTAAATGTGCAATAGAATACACCAACGCAAAAATAAAACAAGAAGCACAGAAACAAGCGAGGGCAGATAAAAAACGTTTTATACAGGATAATATGACGTTAAGTGAGTGGAAAAAGAAAGCACAAATTGTCTTTAATAAATACATACGGTTAAGAGATATTAATAAAGGTTGTGTTAGTTGTGGAACACCACTACAAAACAGGAAATTTGATGCCGGACATTTTTATCCAACAACATACGAGGGGTTAAGGTTTAACGAAAATAATGTACATGGACAATGTGTACCATGTAACAGAAATAAGCATGGTAATTTACACGAATATAGAAAACACATAACCAGTAGAATAACACAAGATGAATTAGACTGGTTAGACAACAACCGTTATATTAAATTAAAACTAACCAGGGAAGAATTAAAAGAGGTAATAGAAAAATATAAGAAGAAAATTAAGCTATTAAATTAAATTTGTTATTACAATAAATTTATTTTATATTTACACTTTATTAATTAAATACATAACAAAAATGGCAACACCAAAAAGAACAACGTTTGAAACGTTAAATGAAATTAACGTTAACGAAAAAACAGAAAAGAAAGGCAATTTAACCTATTTATCCTGGGCATGGGCATGGGCAGAGGTTAAGAAATTACACCCAAATGTAACACGAACAGTTTATGAAAACGAACATGGTTTTAACTACTTTACAGACGGAAAAACAGCATGGGTTAAAATAGGGGTTACAATAGACAACCTGGAACACATAGATTATTTGCCGATAATGGACTTTAGAAACAAAAGTATTACAGTGGATAATGTAACCAGTTTTGACGTTAACAAAGCAATACAACGTAGCACAACAAAGGCATTAGCATTACATGGTTTGGGACTTTATATTTATGCCGGTGAAGATTTACCGGAGGGTTACGAAGCACCACAACCAAAAAAACCAACGTTAGACACTAAACGTTTAAACGGTGCTTTAAATAGCATTAAAGAGGGTAATTACACCGAACAAAAGTTATACGACACGTTTGAGTTAACAGACGCACAACGTAAAAAAGTACAGAAATTTATGTTGGAATTGGAGGAAAACCATAACCAGGTGGAAGAAACTAAAAAAAAAGCATTAGCACCACAACATTAGATTTATTGGAACAAGAACCGACATTTAGTTACGAAGAAAACGAAGATATATTATGGAAAATTTAATTGTAAGGTGTAGCGAATTACACAGGTTAATGACTAAAAGCAGAACCAAAAGTAACCCACTGGGAGACACTTGTAAAACATACGTGATGGAAAAAGCAAAAGAAACCCATTACGGTATTAGACCAAATTTTAGTAATAAATACACTGAAAAGGGTTTAATGAATGAAAATAAAGGGATAGACCTGGTTAATATGTTTAGGTTTATGAACTTTAAGAAAAACACAAAACGTTTAACAAACGGTTATATTACTGGTGAATGTGATATAAATGGGTACGACAGAATTATAGATATTAAGTGTTCTTGGAGTTTTGACACTTTCCCATGTTTTAAAGAGGAAGCATTTAAACAGGTGAAAAAAAGTGGTTACGATTGGCAAATGGTTGGTTATATGTGGTTGTACAATAAAGAGAAAGCAGAAGTAATTTATTGTTTAACCAGTACACCAGGTGAATTATTAGGTTACAATGACGAACCATTATTACACAATGTAGACCATATAGACCCGGCAGACCGTTTAACAAGTGTAACCGTAGAACGTAACCTGGAATTAGAAGAACAAATAATAGAGAAATACGAAATGGCTAACACGTATTATAAAGAATGTTTAGCTGAATTAAATAACAAACATAAAAAACAAGAAGCATGGATTTAAAAGGAACAATTATTGTAATTAACGCAAAACACCAGGTGAGTGATAAATTTGCTAAAAGAGAGTTTGTAATAGAGACCACAGAGGACAAATATCCACAAAAAGTATTATTCCAGTGTACACAAGACAGATGCGAATTATTGGATAGTGTTGCTATTGGTGAAACAGTAACCGTAGCATTTAATGTACGTGGTAGAGATTGGACGAACCCACAAGGTGAAACAAAGTATTTTAACAGTTTAGAGTGTTGGAAAATAACTAACGAAAGTGCTAACGACTTTAAACCAAAGGACGGAACATTTACAAACCAGGGAAAACCGGTTGCCGATATGTTGGCAGAAGATGACGGTTTACCGTTTTAAACAACCAGTATGAAGCCAATAGAAAAACCACAGTTAAAATATCTTATAAGAGATTGTAAGACTATTATTAACGACCATATTATAGAACACGAAATGTCTGTACATGGTTTTGCTAAATTGTGTGGTGTACACCCTAACCAGTTATATTTATTCCTTAACGGTGACAGGGGTTTAAACCTAACCACAATGGAAAAAATCGGAAAAATACTAACCGATAAACTATAATTAAACAGGGGGAAATTAAAAAATTCCCCTTTTTTTTTGCTTACCCTATTGCAACTATAAATTTAATTTGTATATTTGTAAGGTATTAAGGGAACAAAACACTTTCCAACTTGACACAGTTTAAGTTTAACAACGAAAGGGCAATAGAAACAAAAAATGTATTTTCCTTAATACTTTTAAAAATTATTAATTAAAAACATAACACAAATGGAACAAGTACAACAAGCACAATTAGAACAGAGAATTACTTATTTAGCCGACCTGGTTGGTATAAGGCGTTTTAACAGGATATTAAAGGTATTAGACCATAATAAGACAGTGTACCAAAATATAATGAGGTACATGCGTTTAAATAACGATTGTTTTGAAATGACAAAATTTTATGACCGTATTACAAATAAAGGTTTTAACCGACATTCTGATAAAGCAATACAATACTATTATTTAGATTTATTAGAGGTTATTAACCAGTGTAAAGAATTTGAGCAACAAAACAATGAAAAGACACAGTAAACGTAGCACAATAGCATTAGCAGTTGGTGTTATTAGTTTAATTATTAACTGTTTATTATTTATATTAATTTTAAAAACATAACAAGATGAGAAGTTACCCAATTTGGAACAAAGTAGAAGCGTGTATTTATAAGTCCGATAAAAGTTATGGGGCAAGAGACACCAGTAGCAACACAATTTACGTAGGAACCAGTGCTAAAAATAGCCATGAATTAGCAACCGTAACCACAACCAGGAGAGTTGAGGGTGATACAACGGTTTTTAGACTGGGTGTTGACGGAAAAGTGATAAAGAAAATAGTAATGTGTAATAAAACAAAAGAAATATTAGAAGATGCCACAGTTTAACGAAATGATAGAATACTTAACACAGCAAGATAATTGTAGTGTACATGGACAGGGTTTCCAGGTTAAAAACCTACACAACACTATTAACAAATATAAAAGCATGATTGAGCACCATAAACCGGAGGTTAGAAATAAGAGTGTTTATTGTATTAGTTTAAAAGGTAGTTTAGAACGTATTTATAACGCATATTTAGACGGTAAAATAGACACAGTTAATAAAGTGGTTGTGAAACCATTTGCCACAAAAATTGTATAATAAATAAAATATTTAATTATATTTGACTGTTATGTTGACTATAGAGGACGGTGTAAATAGTTTTTTCTGACTTGTAACCATAAATTAACCGTCCTTATAGTTTTCTTTTAAACAACACCAAAATGAACAAAAATGAGTGAGGAAAGTACACCAAAACAAAACGATAAATTTAATTTAGTACATAAAGCAATGGCAATTATTGTCCTTGCTTTTTTATTATTTACCTGGTTATGTGATAGGTTAATACACGTATTGTTATGGCATAAAACACACGAAAAATTTAGCGAATGGACAAGGGGTAAAGAAACAAGAAAACTTGCCTTTGCTCGTATAACAATATTCGCAATTCCTATTATAATTTTTAAACTAATTTTCTAATGAGTAAGGTTCTTAAAAAGGTTAAAACAACGACTGTAAACGTTAACGAAATACAGTTAAACAAGGAAAACCCTCGTTTAATAAGGGAGGAAAGTTTTAATAAACTGGTTAACAGTATTAAACAATTCCCACAAATGTTAGACATTAGACCAATAGTGGTAAATAAAGACATGATTATACTGGGTGGAAACATGAGATATAAAGCGTGTGTAGAAGCCGGAATGACCGAAATACCGGTTGTAATTGCTGACAACCTAACCAAAGAACAGGAGAAGGAGTTTTTAGTAAAGGATAATGTTAGTGGTGGTGAATGGGACTGGGATATACTGGCTAATGAATGGGACAACCAGGAGTTAATTGACTGGGGTGTTGACGTTTGGAAAGGTACAGAAGAAAATATAGACCTGGAAGATTTTTTTGAGGACAACACCAGTGAACCAGGTACACAAAAAAACCAAATTGTATTGGAATATACAGAGGAAGAATATAACCAGGTTATGGAAGCATTTAACACAATGGACGGAACAAAGGAAAATATTATTTATACCTTATTAATTAGCGAATAATGAAGATTTATCTTGCCGGTGGTGGTTGGGAGAAACGGTTATGGATGAAAGACAATTTTTTTGACTTTTATCGTTTACATACGTTTTATGACATAGCACCACATGAAGCAGAGGTAATAAGCCGATATAAAGGGTTTTTATTAGATAGTGGTGCGTTTAGCTTCTTTGGAGGAAAAACGGTTAATTGGGACGACTATGTGGGCGAATACATAGCGTTTATTAATAAATATAATGTTAAACTGTTTTTTGAACTTGATATTTATGCTATTGTAGGTGTTAAAAAAACCGAAGAAATTAGAACCAGGTTAATTAAAGAAACTGGAAGAAAACCGATACCGGTATTCCATAAAAGGTTGGGCATAGATTATTATAAAATGTTTTGTGAACAGTTTAAATATATCGCTATTTCGGCAAGCGGTATGTATGAAAGCAAATGGACAAGACAAGAACCACAACGGTTAAAAAAGATGATACAATATGCTAACAGTAAAGGGGTAAAAGTTCATGGACTGGGTTACACCAAATTAAGCAATTTAGCCGAAATGCCCTTTTATAGTGTTGATAGCACCAGTTGGCTAAGTGGTAACCGTTTTGGAGGGATATACGAATTTAATGGCACCGGGTTTAATAAACACATGAAACCAGTTGGAAAAAGGGTTAAAACACAAAGTACAGCAGAACAAAATTTTTATGAATGGGTTAAATACCAAAAATATGCTGATAAAATGCTATAACGAAGACGATGGTACTGCGTTTGGAACGTGGGAGGACACTATGTCTAAAATGCTTTATTTTGACAGTACGTTAGAGATATTAAGAAAAATTGATATACCTAACCAGGTTGCCGATTATGGCGGTGGAAATGGTTTGTTAAAAAAGTTTATTCCCCATGCTAAAACAATAGACTGTGATGTAAGTAAAAAACCGGACATTATAGATAATATTTTAACCCATGACGGTGAATATAATTTAGTTGTTTTAAGATACGTTTTACATTATTTAGATGATTACCAGGTTTTAAAACTGTTTAAAAACATTAAGGCAAAGAATATCCTTGTAATACAGTTTACAAACCAGGATTTAAAAAGCAAATATCATAACAGTGTTAATGAGTACAAATATTTTAGAAATGTAACACAGTTAAAAGCGTTATTGCCTAAACAGGCTAAAGAAATATACTGTAAAAAGTATAAATTAGACGAAACTTTTTATTTTAATAGGTTAGGACATGGCAATTATGTACAACACCAGGAACATTTAAGAGCATTTTATATATGATAACAATAGAGAAAAAATACCATTTTTATGCCGGACACAGGAACAAAAATGCAGACGAAAAATGTGGTAGATTACATGGACATACGTATTATGTTAAGTGTTATTTTAATACTGGTGCTATTAATAAAGACAGTGGGATAAGCATATTGTTTGGAGAGATAGATAACCTGGTTGAACCAATTATTAAACATTACGACCATTATTTGCTACTGTTTAAGGACGACCCATTATGCCCATTATTAGAAATAAACGATGAACCGTTTAGAAAATTACCGTTTGAAACCAGTGCCGAAAATATGGCTATTTGGTTGTTTACACGTATTAAAAACGAGACCGGTTTACCAATAGTTAAAATAGATTTACAAGAAACAACATCAAGCACAGTTAGTTATGAAGCATAATTTAGACAATATAATAGACCCAACACAGTATGAGAATTTAGAGTTAAGTGTTAGCGAAATATTTTACTCTTTACAGGGTGAAGGAGCAAGAGTAGGAACACCAACCGTCTTCATTAGATTACAGGGTTGTAAGACAAAAAATGCCTGTTTTAAAGCCGGTATTGTATGTGATACAGAGTTTGAAAGTGGTAAAATAATGACACTGGGTGAGATATTTACCTGGTTAGAAACCAACGCAGACGACTGTAATGAAATAACCTGGACAGGTGGTGAACCGGCAGACCAGTTAACAGACGAAATAATACTGTATTTTAAAAACCGTATGTATTACCAGGCTATTGAAACCAGTGGTTTAAAACCAGTTCCACCAGGTTTAGACTTTGTATGTGTATCACCAAAAGTAGCAGAACACGTTATTAAACGTAATTTTAAAGACGGTGTTGACGAATTAAGGTATGTTAGACATAAAGGACAAGACGTTCCAAAACCGAGCGTTAAAGCGAAGCATTATTGGTTAAGTCCACACAGTGACGGTTTTACCATTAACGGTGATAATTTAAAACACTGTATTGACCTATGTATAGCAAACCCACAATGGAAATTATCACTTCAGAACCACAAAGTATGGAACGTTTTATAACCTGGGAAGAAATAAAAGAACGTATTAAAGACGTTAAAAGTATTATTAAAGACAGTAAAACGTATGGCATTCCTCGTGGTGGACAGTACATTTCTGCCATGTTAAACCCAGTTGACACACCGGAAGAAGCTGACTATATTGTAGACGATTTATTGGACAGTGGGGAGACTATTAAACGTTGGCAAAAAGCATATCCAAATAAAGATTATATCCCTTTATTTAACAAACAAACAGAGGAAGAATTTACCGATAAATGGTTGGTGTTTCCATGGGAGGTTAAAGAGGAACCAGTTAAGGATAATATTATTAGGATATGTCAGTATTATGGTTTAAAAACGGTTACCAGTATAGAAGAATTAATACAGGAGTATGAAAACAGATAAACACTTAGGACAGCAAATACACGACTTTTTAACGTCTAAGGGGGTTGAAACACCTATGACCGGTGAACTAACAAACAAGGTTAAAAGAAAGCAAAATATAGCACGTTTATTTAGCGATATAATGGGTGAGTTAAATCTTAACCTGGATGATGATAGTTTAAACGGTACACCGGACAGGGTTGCTAAAATGTTTGTTGACGAAATGTTCTACGGTTTAAATTATGATAACTTTCCTAAATGTACAGCCGTAGACAATAAAATGTCTTATGATGAAATGGTTACCGTTGACCGTATAACGTTAAGCAGTGCTTGTGAGCACCACTTTGTAATAATAGACGGTTATGCTTCGGTGAGTTATATTCCGAAAAACAAGGTGCTTGGATTGTCTAAAATTAACCGTTTAGTTGACTTCTTTGCTAAACGACCACAAATACAAGAACGTTTAACAGAGCAAATCTATTGGGCATTGGTGTACATATTAGGGACAGATAATATTGCTGTAAAAGTAAAAGCAACACATTACTGCGTAAAAGCAAGAGGTGTTAAAGACGTAACCAGTAACACAACGACGACAAAACTGGGTGGAAATTATAAGATAAATGAAGTAAGAAATGAGTTTTTAACCTTAACAAAATAACCATGAGCAAACAGACAAAATCCGACATACAAAAAAAAGCAATGATTGTAGCATTAGAAAAAGCACTGGGTATTGTCACAACAGCCTGTAAGCAAGTCGGTATACACCGTTCTACTCATTATGAATGGTATAACATAGACGAACAATATAAACACCAGGTGGACAGTGTTGCCGATGTAACATTAGATTTTGCTGAAAGCCAATTACATAAACAGATTAACGGTGGTAACACCAGTGCGACAATTTTCTACCTAAAAACCAAAGGCAAAAAACGTGGTTATATTGAAAAACAAGAGGTAGAAATAATTAAAGATGACTTAGATTTAACCGGGTTTACTGAGGACGAAATACGTAAATTTATAGACGAATTAGACCAACCTGGTAATGAATGAAAACACAACACAAAATAAAACACGTATTATATTATGAACTGGTGCGTAGAAATTTTTGGGAGTTTTGTTTGTATTATGACAAACCATTTTTTAGCAAAAGACCTTTTTTAAAATTAATAGCAGACGGTTTTCAAAAGATTGAACGTGGGGACATTAATTCATTATCTGTTAGTATGCCTCCAAGAGCCGGTAAGAGTTACATTACGAGCCTGTTTAGTGCGTGGGTGTTGGGTAACAATCCAATGGAAAGTGTTATGAGAAACACGTGTACAGCAACACTGTATTTAAAGTTTAGTTATGACGTTAGAAACATTATTAAAACAGAACTATTTAAAACGGTTTTTAGTGGTGTAAAACTGTCAGAAGATAAGGCAAATTTGTTAGGTTGGAACACCAATAAAAGTAAACAGGTTGGTTATTTTGGTGCCGGTGTTGGTGGAACGATTATTGGTTTTGGTGCTACAAAACTTGCTATTACAGATGATTTATACAGGGGTATTGAGGACGCTTTAAGTGACAACACTAACGATAAAATTATACTTTGGAAAGAAGCAACACACGATTCCAGGTTAGAAAAACAATGTAGTAAAATAGACATTGGCACCAGGTGGTCGGTTAATGATGTAATTGGAAAAAACGTTAAAGAAAACCGGTACGACGAAAGTATTATAATACCGGCATTAGATACAAACGATAATAGCTTCTGTGAGGACGTTATGTCCACTGAACAATACCATGACATTAGAAGTAGAATTAACCCGGATATATGGTCGGCAGAATATATGCAAGAACCAGTTGATATGAAAGGTCGTTTATTTACTGGGATAAACAAATTAACACAGGAGGAATTTAACCAAATTAAAGACCAGGTTGAAGGCTATGTTGGTTATATAGACGTAGCAGACCAGGGAGTAGATTTTACAGCATTGGCTATTGGTGGTGTTATTGGTAAAGATATTTACCTGGTTGACTACTTATTTACAAGGGATAACACAGACATTACACTTCCAACCTGTGCAAGTTTATTGGATAAATGGGACGTTAAATTTTGTCGTGTAGAGTCTAATTCAATGGGTGCTATGTTTAGTAGACAGTTAGATAAATTAACTAAAACAAGGGTTTTACAAGTACATAACACAAAGAATAAAATTACACGTATTATTATGGAAAGTGCGTTTATTTTAAACCATTTTTATTTCGTAAATAACGAGCAACATAACTATCACCAATTCACGCAAAACGTTGAGGGGTTTAGTAAAGAGGGTAAAAATAAGAACGATGACGCACCGGATTGTATTGCCGGTTTAAGTATGTTTATTAAATCTCTATTTAAAAGAAATTACGAATAGTGTTGTTATAACAAATTAAATTTATATATTTGTTGTGTTGAGGGGTTAAAAGAGTATTAGTCAAGTAACCCGACCTAATGTGGAAACAGCAACTAAGGAAACCAAAATTACTCCTCAACATTTTTAAAAATTAAAAAACATAACAACATGAGACCAGGAGACATTATAAACATTAACAGCATACCAGTAATAGAAGTGGTAAGAGAATTAAACAGTAAACCAGTTGGACACTGTATTGATTTCTGTGTAACGAGAACCAAGAACGGTGGACAGACAAAAATGTTTGGAGTAGAAAAAATTGATAACCAGTTTGTAAAGTTAATGAGAACATATACTAAAGACATTTAATTTATGTATTACGTTGAAGTAAATGGTATAGAAAAACAGTTTGACACAGTGGGTGAAGTTTACACCTATTGTGACGAATTGGACGACAAAGGTTTAGACTTTGAAACGTTTGAAGATTGCGAACACTGTGAGGGTGAACAGGAATACCAGGTGTTGATTAACTGTATGAAATATCCGGTTGGTGAGTGTTGTGGTGGTTGTACAGAAACGGTTTACTGTGAGGAATGTGCTGACGGAAAACAAATATTATTATTATGAAAAAACCTAAAGAATTAGAGGGTGTAATTGTCCACATTTACATTATATTATTTGGAGTGTTAATGATAATATTATTGGCAATAATGAACCACAAAACCCAACACAAAGCAACAAGTGTTAAGCAAAATGTAACAAAGGAAATAAAAGTAAAGTAAAGTAAATAAATATAATATATGGAAGCAGTGTTTAAGAACCTGGCTACACAATTAGCAACACAGGACATAAATACCATTATTGATAATGGTACACACGCAACAAGAGAAACGTTCCGTTACGGACGTTTAAAAGGTGTTTACGAGCATAATACGTTTATGTTTTATGATAATAAAAAACACCTTTACGCAACACAAAGTAAAAATGATGCGATTACCTGGTTAAGTAAACAAATATTTAACCAATAGTTGAAGGGTCTACCGGTTCAATATTGTTAACTATTGCTTCGGCTTGTTGTCTGCTTATACCAAAACTAATAACCAGTATTTCAATAGCACTTGCCGGACTTAATAAACCAGTAGCAACACGTTCGGTAACCGTAACCATTGAGGTAACCTGGGCACCGTTTAACGGTTGTACTGCTCTTTCTGTTTCTTCTTTTGGTGCGTAACCTAACATAGTTCTTGCTTCGTCTGTGTCTATTACACTGTTTTGCACTAATGAAACCACAATAGCAGATTCATCTTTTTGGTTGTCTTGTAATACCGGTACATGGGAGAAGTCTGCTTTAAGGTGTAAACCCTCTTTATCTAACCCTAACTGGTGGCTAATTGTGTCATACATTTGGTTTGTTTCCGGGATAATTGTGTCCTGGTAAGACATTTTCATTCCCTCTTTAACGTTTGTAAACGTAGCACCTTTAGACTGGCTAAACAGGTAATACGATAAACCATACGCATCTATTATAGCCATTTTATCCTCCGTTAATTCTTCAAACAACATTAAATCTTTCGTTGGATAAGACATAGGTGTCCACGATACATCTGCTTCTGTAATTAGTAATTTATCTTTAGAACGTTTTAACCAGTCGTTTTGAATGTCCTCCTTTTCTTCCATTGTCATGGGTAAAGAACCTCCCATATCGCTTTTCTTACTTGATAATATACCTATTGCACCAATGTTTTCTAATAGCACATTACGTTTATTGTATTGGCTTAATATGTTTGACAGTGGATATTTTAAAGTGTCTATCCTGTTAACCGGGTTTATTAAGTGTATTCCGTCCGGGGTGTTAAGGTATATCATATCCTCAACTTCTATTGTGTCGTGTTTTTCTGTGTTATACCAAAACTCGTAATTTTCTATTAAACCATTACTTTCTAACTGGTTTAAGAATTTACCTGTTCCTTTTATTTTAATTTTATTACTGGGTAATGGGACAATTAAATTTCTAATATCAAAAGAACGTTTTGGACAATAAGCAAAACTGTTATTAAATAAACCATCATTAACCGCTAAACTGTACATTACATCACTCCAGGATTGTGTTGGGTTTGGTTTATTTAAAAGGTCGTTTATCCAATGTTGTTCAACCAGGTTCCCATCATCATCACATAAATACGGTTTACCACTACTCATCATTAAAGCACGTTTGTTAATAACCGTTCTTAATTCGGGAATTTTAATATATAACTCGTATGGTTTGTCTGTGTCTATCCAGGTTGGGTCTTTCTTTCCCCAAAATTCTGTATTAACTCCGTTTATATATTCCATTAATTTGTCCGTTTTACCACTTGTAAAACCGAAAATATTAGTCCAAAAGTTGTTTTGCATCAAAAATTTTTTTATAAATATTAGACATTTAGGTTCAAATTTAGCTAAATTTGAATATATTTCCTTTAATTGTACGTATAATCTATGGAATAAACCGTAAACAATGAAAAAAAATTATAATAATTATTCAGTTAAAACCCATAACACAACCATTAAAGACATGGATTTGGGCAAAAGAGAAGTAGCAATTTATCTTAGCACATTTGGGGTTATAGACAGTGATAATGATATGATTGTACGTGGTGCGTTTGAAAAAAGTATTAAAGAACGTGGTGTTGGAACAACCAGTAACAGACAGATAGCATACTTAAGATACCACGATTGGCAACACCAAATCGGCAAATTTATGTCTATACAAGAAGACGAAAAAGGTTTGTTTGCTATTGGTAAACTGGGAACCAGTACAAAGGGTGAAGATGCGTTAAGAGATTACGAGGACGGTATTATTACTGAACACAGTATAGGTTTTCAATATATGGAAGACGGTGTTAGTTGGGTAGATGATGAAAGTGTTAAGGGTGACGGTTATTACAAAATAAGCGAAGTAAAACTGTTTGAGGGGTCTGCTGTAACATTCGGTGCTAACGAATATACTGAGGTTGTAAGTGTTGCCAAAGCAGAAGAAAAAGAAAACCTGTTTAAAAAACTAACAAAGGAAATAGACATAGTAACAAAGGCATTAATAAATGGAAGGGGTACAGACGAAAGAATGTACAACCTGGAAATGAAATTGAAATATTTGAATGGGCGTTTAATCGACCTTGCAAACACAAACACAGTGACAAACTCCAAAGCTGTGGAAGTAAAGCAAGTCGACAATAAACCTGTATTTAATTGGAGTAAAGTAGATTATCTTTTATTCACTAAAGACACATACAGCGACTATCCAAAACAAGCTGTTGACAATGCTAAAAGGGGAATAGAATTAAACGAAGCTGTAAACAATAACTGTGCTACGGACGTAGGAAAACAACGTGCCCAGGACATTGCTAATAAACGTGGTTTATCGTTTGATGTAATTAAAAGAACCTTCTCGTATTTAAGCAGAGCAGAGGAATTTTACAACCCAAATGACACGAAAGCATGTGGGACAATTTCTTATTTATTATGGGGTGGAAAGTCAATGAAAGCCTGGTGCGAAAAAAAGATAGCAGAAATAGAAAATAACTAAAAACTAAATTTTAAAAACAAATGGAAAATCCAAACATTACACCCGAAGAAGTGGTGTCAAAATTTGAAGCAAAGATTGCTGAAAAAACAGAATCTCTTGTAAGTAAAACAGAAATGGAAGCTTTAAGGGACGAATTAAACGGTTTAAAAGCGTTAACTGAAAAAGACAACACAGTTGAAATCAAGGAAAAATTGGTTGCCTTAGAGACAAGTTTAAAAGGTTTAAAAGAAGAAAACAAAGTTACACCAGTAGCAAAAAAGTCTTTAGCACAAATTTTAAAAGCTAAATCTGAGGATATTAAAGACGTGGTTAAAAGTGGAAAAGGGAAAGTTTCTTTATCACTTAAAGCACAACAAGACCCGGCTGATATTGGACAAAGAGATGATTATGCTTTATTCTTACCAGGTACTGTTGAAAAACCAGTTAGACAAACAAGAATTATTGACTTGTTTAGAAGAACACCGGTTTCAACAGAATACGTTAAATATAGAGAACAAAACACAGTAACAAGGGATGCAAAAGTTGTTGTTGCGTGTGCTACTTCTACTTCTAACAGTAAATTAACATGGATAAATAGAACGGTACAAATACAAAAAATTAGAGATTTTGTAGACGTTTGTATTGATATGATGGACGATTATGCGTTCGTTGGTGCCCAGGTTGAACAGTTAGTTAACGAAAGTGTTAAGCTAAAAGAAGAAGCAGAAATTTTGTTAGGTACTGGAAACATATTGTCTATTGACGGTATTGCTTCTGAGTTTGACCCGGCTAACGTTTTAGCTCCTTACACTGGTGCTTTTCAATCGGCTACATTAGCAGAATTAACAGCTTCTATGAAAGCACAGATTTACACATTTGGGCAAGAAAACGCATGGGATGCTGACACAATTATTATGAACTATAATGATTTTGTTAAGTTTATGCACCAAAAAAACAGTGAAGGTGATTACCTTTTACCGAACTTTGTTATGCAAGGTGACGGAATTTTAAACGGTATGAGGATTGTTACTTCTCCACTGGTTAGTGCTAATTCTTTATATGTGTTAGATTCTTCTAAAGGTGAAATCTTAGACAGACAAGGTGCTTCGTTAGAAATTAGTTACGAGAATAACGATAATTTTGAGCATGAAATTGTTACTTTAAAAGTTGTTGAAAGATTACAATTCCACGTATCACAAATTGAACAAGATGCGTACATGAAGTGTACTGATATTGCTACTGCTTTAACTGCTATTACTGCATCATAATTTTAACATTTAAAAAACAGTTATGGAAACAATTAAAATAAAAATACTTAGAGCATACGGTGGTTTTAAAAAGGGTGACAGTTTTGAGGTAGACCAAAAAACAGCCGACTTCTTTATACAGAACCAGGTAGCGAAAAAGGTTTGTGACGGTGACTGTAAAGAATGTGAAGATTGTAAAGGTAAAAAGAAGAAAAAAGCACCTGTAAAAAAGGCAACCAAAACAACAAAAAAAACCACTCCTAAGAATAAATAGGGGTGGTTTTAAACCTGTAATATGAGTTTATTAAACATTACATATAGTGATTTCGGTAAAGGCAAATATGAGTTGCACAGTGGTATGTATGAGCAAACCAAGATAGACAGTTATATAGATAAATACGAAAAACAATACTTGATTAAATTGTTAGGTGTTGAATTGTATAAATTATTTATTGCTGACCTGGTTAACGGTGTTCCACAGACAACAAAATATTTAGACCTTTACAACCCATTTGAATATGACGATTCTACTTGTTGGATAACTATTTCGGAAGGAATGGTTGACATGGTTAAGGGGTTTATTTATTTCCAGTATTTAAAAGACCAAACAAACCAAGTCGCTGTGAGTGGTAATGTTAGACCACTGGGTGAAAATAGCGAAAATGTAAGTACATTAAATTCTATGATTTACACCAGGTATAATGAAAGTGTTAAAACATTTAAAGCAATACAACGTTTTATATGTGATAACAATAGTAATTATTTAGATTATAACGGAATAAGCATAAGGTTAGCAAATTGGATATGATTGACAGCAGTAATTATATAAAAGAGCTTATTACAGACATTAACTGTTCTTTGTTGGGTACTTATGACCCTAACACTAAAAGAACGTCTGTATGCGACACTAAATGGGCAAGGGTTGGCAAAATTGTCAAAGATGCCCAAGACGTGGAATTTAGAATTACTGAAATAGATTATGATAATTGGTTAATTGCTGAACCGGTTTTAACTGGTGAACAGGTGTTAGACGGTTTGTTTTATATACAAGAACCGTTTTTTATAACCGGTACAAAGTTAGCAACCAACAGAGAATGGACAATAGCTGACGTTAATTTGGAAAACAAAACTCCCTTAATTTGGTTATTAGAAATAATAAGTGAAACAGGTTATGGACGTGGAAGTAGTTTAGAAAGGGACATTGAAACCAGGTTATTTTTCCTGGACGAAACAGACCCTCAACAGTATTACACGAAAGACCACAGGGAACAAGTTGTGTTGCCAATGCAAAAGTTAATGAACCAGTTTTTAGAGGTAGTTAATAAAAACCGTATGTACGAAACAGTTGATAATTATAGATACAAAACGTTTAGCCGGTTTGGTGTTGAACAGGACAAAGGTGTAATTGAAAACATACTTGACGCAAATTTATCGGGTGTTGCGTTAGAGTTAACGTTAACCCGGTATAAAGAAAATTGTAAATGTTAAATATTAAAATTAAAATAAAATGATAGGATGTGATTGTAATGCCGGTTTATCAAATACAGGGAGACCGAATTGTGTGCCAATTTTTGGTATCACAAGCAGTTTAATTATTGTACCAATATACGCTAATGACGGTACAAAAAATGGAATTAATTTAGCGAGTGCTTTGCCAACATGGTCTGACCTGGTAAACGATGTAGATGCTTCAAAAAGGTGGTTTCCTTTACCGGCATTTGAAAACGTTGAATTGCCAAAGTCTGATTCGTTGTTTGAAGAAGCAAACAGTGGAAGACAGGTTTATTTAAGACAAGGAAAAAGAAGTTTTGCCGGTGAGTTATGGGCAGAGGATTCTACTCCGACATTCTTAGGTAAATTAGCGAAGTCAAGATGTGTAGATTTTGGTATCTATATTGTTGACGTTTTAGGGAATTTAATTGGTTCTCAAGAGGGTGGTTATTTATATCCAATCCCAGTTGACAATCCAAGTTTTGACCCTAAATTTAGTTTCGCAACAGATTCAACAACGCAGAAAATAATGTTAGGTTTTGACTTTGACAGGTTGTTTGACGAAAGCACAATGTATATGATTAACACAGAAGAAGCCGGACAAGACTTTACACAGTTAGAGGGTTTAATTGACGTTAATTTATTGTCGTTGGCTGTAACTACTTCAAGCGCATCTTTTAGTGCTTCTTTAGATTACGGTACAGCTTTAAATAAAATTGTTTATAAAGGTGCAACAAGTAATGCTGATTGGACAATTAAAAACAATACAAGTGGACTTGCAGTTTCGGTTACTGGTGTAACTGAAAACCCTGACGGAACATACGCATTAGCATTCGCTACTCAAGCATCCGGTGATGAACTGGCTGTCTCGGTTGCTAAACAAGGTTATGACGGTTCTGCTAAAGCTACAATTTAATGGATATAAAGGTTGGTAATGCTTCATTTAATAAACAATATTTACAAAGTATTAAAACGTTAAAAGAAGCTTATATACTGTTTCCAGGTTTTGACAAACGAGTAGTTGAACAAGCATGGAATAAGGTTAAACCAAAACGCAAAAAAAAGTCGTCTAAAATATCCGACTAATTAATAAGGGGGTGGACGTGTCTACTCCCTTTTTTATTTAAAACCAACACCAATAATAAAGCAATATATTATGAGTTTTAAAACACCAGTAGAGGAACAGTTAAATAAAGCAATTATGCTTAGTGATTCTATTGCCTGGTTTGAAACACATACAGAGGAAGTAAAGCAAATTATTTTAGATTACATACGTGACGACCAGTTGTATGAAGGTGTTGATAGTAATAACAGTTTTATCGGTTTTTATAGTTATTGGACAGAGGTTATTTCTAATGGGAAAAAACGCATGGGCGACCCATATACATTAGAAGATACTGGTGCTTTTTACCGTTCAATGTTTATAAAGGTTTTTAATGACAGTATTGTTATAGATGCTGATTACGTTAAAATGGAAGACCAGGACTGGTGGAGAATTGATATTTTAGGTCTAACGGAAGAAAATTTAGAAAATTATGCTGAACTGGTTAAGGACAATTTTATTACCTACGCAAGACGAGTATTGGAACTCGATTAAAGAATTGCCATTGTATAACTGGATAAAATGTAATAACGGTTTATTAGAGTTTACAAGGGTTAACAAACGAGGTAATAAAATAAAAGATTTAGAATGTTGGGAAAACTTATATAATGAATATTTAAGCGAATTTGGTTTAGATGATAGATATAAAAAATATTTACAGGCAAAGAAAAAAAAAGCTATAATACAAGCTGAATACATTTTAAAAAAAGATAAATTTAAACTGACAGAAATTGAAATACAAAACCAAAGAATTAAAGACCTGGAAATGTATTTTGGTACTGGACAGAAAATAGAAATAGTGTTAACCTGGTTAGGTAAATTTTTAGGATATAAAGTAGACCCAAAGAACACCACAGTAATGGAATACTTTACAATATTAGAAGAATATGGCAAAGCAAATAAAACGTAGCGAGATAGCAGAAAAAGACTTGTACCAAGATATAAGACAGTCTGCAATTGAAACGATAGAACATATAGAGTATTTAAACGAGACTTTAAAAGACACAGCACAGGTTATAAATAAAAACCTTAAAAAGCCATTAGAAAGCACCTTAGACAGCATTAACAGTCTAAACACTGGTGTAGATGCTATGAACAACACAATGGAACAATCCGTTAAGTTAGACAAAGCAAAATCAGAAGCATTAAAAACCCAGTACAAAGCAGAACAAGAACTGGAAAAGTTAAAACAACAAGAAATAAAAACTGAGGAACAGCTTATTAAGTTAATGAAACAAGAGTTAGCGTTAGAAGCTAAAGAGCAACAACAGTTACAAAAAACATTAAAAGCCAAAGAACAAAACAAGAGGTTAACAGACCAGGAAATAACTGACAAAATTAAGGCACAAAGGTTAGCACAGGAACGTAAAAAAGCGTTAACAGATGAGTTAATTTTACAGGATAAAAATGCCGGTACGTTAGAAAAGTTATCAGCACAAAGTAGAAAATTAAGAAGGGAACGAGCAAAGTTAAATTTAGAAACGGTTGAAGGTAAAAAACGTTTAAAAGAAATTAACGATGAACTTGACGAAAATAACGATGTAATTAAGGAAAATTCTGATGCCTTAAAAAAACAGAAGTTAAACGTAGGTAATTACGCAGACAGTTTAGCCGGTGCTACTGGTGAACTGGGTGGTCTTATTAAGGGTGTTAAAGATAGCATTGACGGTATTAAGTCACAAGCGAAAGCATTTATGTTACAAGGAAAAGCTGCCGACACCAGTGCTAAGAAATTAAGGTTAGTTGGAAAGGCTTTAAAGGCAACCGGTATTGGTTTAATAATTGCTTTACTGGGTTCGTTAGTTGCTTCATTTGGTGACACCAGGGAAGAAGCACAAATGATGGGAAACACAATGAAAAAAATAACTGGTTCTCTTAAATTAATTGGTTCTGCTGTACGTGGTTTCTTTGAAAATTTTGGGTTGAAATTTGATGCGTTTATGGTTAGCATGGAATTAGGAATGGCTAATATTAAAAACTTTTTTGGAGATTATGATGCCGAAGTAACAGCATTATTAAAGAAACAAAAGAAAATTAATGATAAAATAGAAGCCAACCAAACTATAAAAATAGACCTTGATTCGTTTGGTAAAATGTCAGAAGCAATAGACAACATAACCAGGCAAACATATTTATTAGAAAATGCCATGGCAATAACCAACCAGGAGATAGAAAAATTACGTGGACAAGAAGAATTGTTAAGCGAAAAAACTGGTGATATGACACTTAGTTTTAGAGACCAGTTACAAGCACAAAATGAATATAATAAAGTAGTTGAAAAAAGGGTTGGTTTAGAAAAACAATTAGCAGAACAAAATGTAGATTTACAGGCTGAAAAAATAAGGCAGAGTTTAATACAAGCCGGTAGAGAATACAGTGTGGAACAAATAAAAAACCTGGAATTTTTACAAGCCGAAGCAGACTGGGTTAAAATAAATAGTGACAACCTAAACGAGTTAGCAGATGCTAAAGTAAGTGTGACTGAGAAGGAAAACGAATTAAACACTTTACAGGCAAAAAATGCCATGGAAAGACGTAACACATTAAAGGACTTATTTGAGAAGGAGTTAGACTATGCTATTGACGCATTTGACGTACAAAAAACAATTAATGAAAGGGTAATAAATGACGAACGTACAACATTAGCAGAACGAGAAGCAATAACAGAAGAAACAAGACGTTTAGCAGATAGCAGTTTTGAAAATCAAATTAATTTAGTAAATGGGTACACAAAACAAAAAATAGACTTTGAAGCCTTATCTAAAATGACAGATGAAGCAGAAATAAGACGTACATTAAAAAAGAACAATTTAAACGAAACAACATTAACCAGGATATTAGAAATAATAAAAGAACGTAAACTGGTTGAACAAGATTTAGCAGACCTTGAAAACGAAAATAATGCTAAACGTTTAGAAATGTTGAAAGAGATTAACACCAGTAAACAAAATATAGAACAAGACGACTTTGATTTAAGCATAGAATTACTGGAAAAAGAATTTGACACTGAAAGGGAATTAAGAACAGAAAGTTTAGATGACGAAAAGATTAAAGGTGCTGAAAGTATTAAACAATTAAAAACCAGGTTAGACCAAATAAGGGACATAAAAGTTAAGCAATTAAAAGACCAAGCACAGTTTGAAAAAGATGCCTTAGACTTAGAAATAATGGAGGAGGAAGAACGTGCCCAAAAGAAAGAAGAAATAGACCGTAAATTGGCTAATGATATTATACGTATAGACCAAGAGGTGTTAGACGAAAAAAAGGCTATTGACAAAGAAGAAATTGAAGACAAGAAAAAAACAGAACAAGAGTTAAGGGACGAAGCTAAAAAACGTGTAGACGAACAGATTGCTATGTTACAAATGTTAACAGAAGTTGCCAACGACTTAGCCGATAAACGTATAGCAAAAATAGATGAAGAAATACAAGCCAGTCAAGAACGTTTTAGCACATACCAGGAGTTAGCAAAAAATGGAAATATTTTAGCTTCACAAAGTATGGCAGAGGAACAAAAAATTATGGCAGAACAACAAAGGCAGAAAGAAAAAATGGAACGTAAGAAACAGCGTATGGCATTAGCCAGTTCTGTTCTACAAACCTATTTAACCAATAGTCAGGACGAAACAGTTGAAAACCCATTAGCCAAAACAATAACTGACACTGTATTGTTAACGGAATTTATTAAATCTTTACCAACGTTCTTAGACGGTACTGAAAACACTGGTTCACATGGACAAGGTGTTGACGGAAAAGGTGGTTTCCATTCTATATTACACCCGAATGAAAGAGTATTAACCAAAGAACAGAATAGAAAAATAGGTGGTTTAAGCAATAACGAGTTAAGCGATTTGGCATACAATTATCATACTGGACTTGTAAGGGACATTTCAGACGGTGTAATCGTTTCAAATGGGTTAACTGGGACAAACCTATTAATAGATAAATTAAGTAGCTTAGAAGACACGATACGTAATAAACCGGAAAGTAATATAGAATTAGAACAAATTATTGACGGTGCTATGGCAATAACAAGAACAACCAGGAAAGGTAATACAAAAATTTATAACCGTTATAGAGTATAATAAATGAGACACTTCTTAAATAATATACCAGTTAGTCCACGTAATGTCTTGGAAATAGGTTTAAGCACTGATTATACAGGCAATCCGGACGTGTTAAGTATTGACACAGATACAATTATTTTACCAAGAGAAGCAAAGGATTTAATCTTAAACCATGTTTCTACACAGGGAGTATTTGAGGGAATACCATATAGGATTGAAACCAGTGGTGGAGTATCGTTAGAATATTATGTTGATTTAACGGAGGGTACTGTTTACCGAGATTATGAAATAGAAGTTAAAATTAAGAAGCGTAAAGGCAGTGATAATTTCTTTGAAAATGCTGACGGTTTAAGTTTTGAATTAATGAACAGTAAAGGGGTTAATTTTAACCTGGTAGATATACCGTATTTAATTATCCCCGACAACCAGGCTGAAATAGGTATAACATTAGCAATTTCAATATATGTTTTAACTAAAGAATCAATACAAGCAACTAAAGATTTAATAACAGCATCAAGAGATTTTATAGAAGCTGTATCACCAAACATTGGCATTCCACCAGTTCCACCAGTTGGGGAAATTATATCGTTAGGTTTAGCAGTATTGGCACAATTAGCGTACACTATAGCAGTTTATGGGGCATTGCTTAAAATGGTTAGACAAATGTTTGAATTATTGTTTCCAAAGGTTAGAGAATACAAGGGTTCAACGGTTAAAGATTTATTAGAAAAGGGGTGTTCTTATTTGGGTTACACTTTCCAAAGTACATTAATAGATGCTAATAGTAATTTAACTATTATGCCGGTGCCAATGGTTAAGGAAAAGAAAAGTATTTTTGACTATATACAAAACGACCTAAATTTTAGCTTTACAAAGGGTTATCCCAGTGCTATGGATAGTGTTGCTACACTGGGTGAATTAATACGTGCTATTGAAATATGGTTTAACGCAAGAACGAAAGTTAATAACGGTATTGTAGAAATAGAACGTAGAGATTATTGGCAAAGCATAACCAACAACACCACAATCCCGGCATTAAATGTACAGGATTCCAGGCAAAATGAATACATATTAAACACTGATGAGGTTTTTAAACGTTCTTATATTCATTACAGGGTAGATTATTCTGATACACATACGTTAGATTTCTTTGACCCAACAGATGCAGAGTTTAGTACAGAACCGTTAAACGTTATAAACAGTGATTTAGTTAGCATAAGGGGGTTAAATGATGTTAATATACCGTTTGCATTAGGTGTTAGAAAAAACAGCTTAAATTGGATAGAAAAATTTGCTAAAGGTTTCTTAAAAACCGTTGACGGTATAACTGGA
>CERP01000189.1_pt1 | contig 25121 bp, 37 predicted proteins | sample 530801 | NCBI WGS metagenome assembly CERP01 (sample SAMEA2620991, study PRJEB7988) | marine metagenome | biome: marine biome (ENVO:00000447); feature: surface water layer (ENVO:00002042); material: "saline water (ENVO:00002010), including plankton (ENVO:xxxxxxxx)" | depth 5 m | reverse complement strand
TGTAGGCTAACGAAATGCCCTACTTCGTGTATTAGGGTTTTATTTTGATCTCTATCGTCGTAAGAAAGCTGCGGTCCGTAGTTACCAAATACATCAGACCTAACCCACACACCGTCTAATTCCGTTTGCTCTGTGTATGCTGTCCATGCAAACCCTAGTATGCCGTTGCAGAACGTAGGAAATATATGCACGTTCATATATTTCTCCCTATCCCATACCAGATCTTCTACGTAACCGTCCATCCAATTAAATCCGCTAGAACTATAGGGCACACAAATATTATTTTGCTCCAAGATTACAGGAGCACCCCAGAACTCATCGAAGTCGTGGTAGACGATGTCGACAAGATCAAACGTAAGCATGGCCTCATCAAACTCTTCATTGAGATGCTCGTGAGCATCCATGATTATGTCTTCGGGTATGTAGCTATTGGGAAAACTATCGGTGTAGTATATATGGTATACATAATCGATTTCTTTCCATTCTATAGGTTGCAGGGAAAGCCCCATTATCTGAGGCTGTGGAATTTCATTTCCAAATACAACGCAGGAATCCTGTCCTACAAATATGTATGGTAAAAATACAGATAGTATTAAAGGACTAAGTCTCATTTTTCCGGTTCGGGAACACGCCCGCAAATCATATGCTCTGATATAAGTACATGGTCTTCTCCATCAATAGGGATGATAAGACCTTTTGATTCAGGGTGCACCATAACGACGTCTCCAACTTGAACCGTGCGACACTCTGGTCCTACCGCCAATACTGGTAGCACGTATGAAGGTCGAAGGCTTTCTTGTTGAGATAGGATGATACCTGCTTTGGTCTTCCTTTCTTTCTCGTGTGGAAGAATCACGTAGTTGTGAGTTGGGATAAAATTCATTGCTGATAGGTTTAGCGTCCTTGCCCTCTGTAAGATTTCTTGTAGAGCTTAGAGCTGGTACTTTTAGATGTCTTTGTTTTAGCGTGTACACCTGGACGCTTTACACTTTGCTTACTAGCATACGTGTTAGTCATGTTCTTTGCCATGGGGTAAATATAGTAACTGAAGCGGGACTCTCACCCGCCCCAGTATACTGTCTACCAATTTATGGGTTGAGCACCATGTTGTACTAGAAAGTTATTTGCTTTCTGGAAATGCCCGCATCCAAAGTACCCAGCCTTCCCGCCCGCATACACTTCTGCAGCGGGGTGTGGAGCTTTGAGCACTAATTGATTAGGCATAGTAAAGAAACCCTCATACTCTTGAGCTGCTTTGCCCCATAGCATAATTACTAAGGGATCAGTAGACTCGCGAAAGTTCAGAGCATTTAGAGAAGCTGCAATGAACTTCTCCCATCCCCAGCCGTGATGAGACTTAGGTGCGCCTGCATCTACGGTAAGGATTGTATTAAGAAGAAGGACGCCTTGATCAGCCCAATGGCTAAGGTTACCGCCTTCTTTATTTAAACGACCAACGCTGCCTTTAATCTCCTTTTGGATGTTACGTAAAGACGGGTTGATCTTAGGACTGTCGCCTACGTCAAATGCTAAACCAGTAGCTACCCCATCGTGATAGGGGTCTTGGCCTAGGATAAGTACGCGGGCGTCATTCAGAGGTGTATCTCGATACGCTCTGAAGATGTTCTTGCCTGCAGGGTAAACAGTACCAAACGTATAGCAGACCCCCAATTTTTCTTTGAGAGTCTGCATATACTTTGATTCGAACTCAGCATCTAAATGCTTAGCCCACTGTTTACCTACGGCGTGTTCATAGGTTGTTACCATCGGGAAATACTAGGTTTTGAATCATGCCCATCTGAGTCTCCATAGAGTTACCCCAGTTGTTACGAGCTAGGTGAAAAGCAATCCGGTCTAGATGTGCTTCGTATTCTTTGATACCCTGTGTCAGATAACTTTCGTCAATCTTAAAGACTTCAGCAGGGTACTCTTTGTTTGTCTGGACTGCTACGATATAGCACTCTGTTACCTCATAGCCTGGGTAGGCTGTCTCTAAACACATACGGTAGTATGCGAGTTGACGGTGGTAGTTGTACATACCAACCGTTTCCTCGAATCTACCTAACGGCTTAGCAGTTGTCTTTAAATCTACCAAGGTGATAGACTTTGTCTTATGGTCAAATAAGACGCGGTCAATCTTTGCTTTAATAGGCACATTAACAATCTGGTCGTTTTCTGCGGGCCACTCTAAGTCGAAAGTAATTTCCGTCTCAGCCATAGCCTCATCAAACTTTCCAAATCCGTCTTTGCATACTAGCTCATTGGCAGGTTCGTGCATCTTAATAGACTCGACACAGCCTTGTACGGTGTGGTAAGTAGCGGGATCGACAATCATTTTACCCGCGCTAGTGCATATACACTTCCAGTAATCATTGCCGTCCTTTAAGATACGGTTGATTTTAGTCTGGAGTCCATTGCTTTTGTAGAAGTCTGCAGGTATAACAGCTTCCCAAGTGTCACTCAGAATAGAACCTAACTCGGTTACTGGTACGTCAGCAGCATCTACATTGCCGTAAAGCCTGTCGTATAAAGAGTCGATAATGTCTTGAGTCTTAGGACCTGGGACATTCTCTGGTACGATATCTAACTTGCCGGGTTCCAGTAGCTCTTCGTGAATCAGAGTTCCAATCTCAAAAGATTTAGATGACTTCTGTTCTAGCTTCCCGTCTAGAAATTTCCGAAAGAGGCGGGGATTACCCCCGCTCTCCGGATCTATATAATTGAGTGAGCTATTGCTCACTGCTTTAATTTCAAAATAGCTCATTTAAATAAACTCAGTTGTGCATTACTAATCTCCTTGTACTGTTCATCTGAAAGGTATTCTTCAGTGGTAATATTAAACCACATGTTTTCTTCCTTATCCCAAATGAAATCATATCCTGTGCTAGAGTTGTGATACTCGTCGTACGCATCAAGATCATCAAATATATTGATTGGCTCAAGAGTTTTAGAAGCTGGCTCTCTATAATCACCAAAGTCTTTTAAGAACTTGAGGTCTTGCAAATCAACCGTGTCATTAAAGTAGAGCCAGGATGTTGCTATAATCCCATTATCAAGCTGGACTTTAATCTCTTCACGCTTGTACCAATCAGGATGGTTTTCTAACTGGTCCATTCTTTCAAGGGTAGCATCATCTACAGCATATACTTCGACTCGAATGTTGTTTCCATCTTCTCTATGTCCTGAGGCTACATACGGAATACCCTGCGCTACCATAGCATACTGTTCTATTGTTTGTCCTGTACCTACCAATCGTGCAGAGTTAAGTAATCGGTGGTTACCAAACCCTTTACGAAGAGTTCCGTAAACAGCTACAAGGTGTGGGCAGTCAAGTACATTCGGCTTACTATAGTATACGCCATCCTTCTCATGCCAGTTACCTATACGATTTACATATATCTTACCAGACTTACTTGTACGAGTATAGGCAAATCTACTATCTGTTAAAGACAGTATATCTTTCCATGATTGCCACGGGGTCTTACGCAATGTATCTGCTACAAAACGTGTATCAGACATATCGTTATCCCATGTATGAGGTACCTGTACAGTGCCGTTATGAAACAGCCAGTTATGTTCATTGACTTTAACTGGGTGCGCATTATCTAAATCAGTCTTGCCGACTGTAGTCAGGCGAGAGTGAAAGATATAAGGACGCTCAGACTGAAGCCAGTCCTGAGCAGTCGCAATATTCATGGTCTTTAAGACTTTACCGTCGTCTAAAGTTTGGATACCAAATCCGTGGGGGTTGTATGCCAGCGCTTGGGCGGCAATAGAGGGATCAAGCTTCCCGGGTTGCTTCTTGACTATAATCACACACATCGAGAGTGAGTTGTTTTAAATTTGACTTAACCGTAGGGTCTGGTTGGACAATGAGTCGGTTCCTTACTCCGGTTGGAATTAGAGTGCGCACCTTACTGTAGGCTTTCCACTCGATTGATTCTACTGCAAAGGCTTTGCTATATGCAGCAGCAAGCATGACTTTTTCGCCATACTTCTTTTGGTATAAACTATAGATATGACTGCCCAACTCTGTGTTGATGTCAAGCAAATCTTTGTATACAGTATCCCAAGAAAGGTCGTCGTACTTCTCTGTAGTAAAGAGGATACGCAAGAGCTTTACTCGCCACTCTAGCTGCTTGAGATTCTTGATAGCACTGAAGATTCTAATCTCCATGCGATCGGAATGCCCCAGATTGATAGCATTGTACCGCTCAGAATAATCATTCTTAGTATAGAACTTAGAGTAACCTCTGCGCTTAGCCCGCTTAGGGTACAAAGCATAAAGCAGCGGGATAATCTGAGCAGCCTTATCGATATACCACTGAGGGGTAGCATCGTGTTTCGATATAGTAATATGCCCGCCGCACTGGTAGTTTACATTCGAGTGGATGAGGTAGTTTAGTACAGGCTCACTAAGGTGTTGCTTGTATACATCCGTTGCTAGATTGTAGATAGGGCTAATAATCTCAAACCCATGCATACCTAAGGAGCCGTCACGCTCTGCACGCCAGGAGTTAGGAAGGTAGTCTTCTCTACACCCTTGGTATAGCTGACAGATATGTTTACCAGAAATATCTTCTTTCTCGGCTTCGATACCAAAGCGGTACTTAGTATTTCTACTTGTATCCCACATGGCTCCTATAGAGTGGTAGCCGTATAAATCTCCGTGAGTGTAAGGAGCGTCTGACTGTAACGCTTCATACATAGTATCTCTTACTTCGGTTGACATGGCTCGTCTTTACTGTCAAACTCATTTGCAAGACTGAATATCTGCATAATAAATACATCTGCGTCTACATTCCCGTTGCGGTAAAGTTTGACTGCGTGTGCTACATTCCTCATACATGTTTGTGCGTATTCTAATTCCGGCGCACCTGCCGTCATACCACTAGAAATCTCTTCGTGGTAGTGCTCTTTTAACTTGCCCATTTTATATGGAATAAAGGTGTGAAGGGTCTGGTATATCCAGACTCAGATTCTCGACAGCCCACTGTCGTATGTTGTCTATGTAAAGCTTAAACTCTTTAGTAGACATATCTTTAGTAGACTTCTTGGTCAGTGCAATAACACGTCCTGTTTCAGGATGGTAGAGTTCTTCTTTAGCGAAGAGTTCTTTCATCACCTCATGGACGATATCACGTGTTAGGTTACCCGTTCTACCAGTGACTAGGTCACCTGCTTGGTATCCGGATGATACAAGTTCTTCTCGAATCATGTATAGTAGCGTACCCCAGTAGTATCTATTCTGAGGGTTGCTTCGTAGTCGTACACTGTTGACTGTTACTTCAACGTCGTGTCCTTCGAGCTTACGTAGCTCGTTGTGAAATTGAAGATCTTCATACGGGATTAGTACCCCGTCTTTAATCTTCCCTGTAATATGAATCATACATAGAAAAGCGTGTGCTCCCTTGTGTCTGATGTAATAGTAAATACTAGTTTACGTTCTTCCGTAGTTTCTACTGGAAAGAACTCCATGCTAGCAGCCTTACTGACATACTTGATATTGTCATCAGGTATCAGTTTTTCATTTACGATAAGGTCTTGGAACACCTTGAGGTAAATCCATTTGTTATCTAAATCCCAGTCGGCTTTACCTGCTACATCATACATAGCACAACTGATTTGAATTGGAAACTTGTCTTTAGGAATCTTTCTAACCTTCCTTAGGTAAGGTCGGAAAGCATCCTTGATTGCATTAACAACCTTGACTCGCATGACTGGTCTTGTGTTACCAGCATAGAAGTCTTGCCCGTTAATCTTCTTCATACGCGGTGTGTTTACACTCCTCGCGTTACGAATGATTGGTTGTCCATCGTTAGTACATAGCCTACCCTTGCGGTCAAACCCGAAGGTAGGATCTTGGTACTTCTTTGGAATCTTATCTTTACTAGTGTAGTAAGTTGCTCGTCTCCGGTTGCTCATCTTTACGTGGGTGATGAACTCCGGAATCGTAATCGTCACGATATGTGCCATACCATAAAGATATGTGTTTATCTACCTTGCTTCGACCGTGCATCTGTACTAAGTCGCTTATATCCTTAGCCTTGTAGTCGATGCTTCCGAATCTACCATTGGTAAGAAACAGAGGTTCGATGCCATACGTCTTGCGCATATAGTTTGCCATAGTCACACCAGCACGGTCAAAGTCATAGAGACTTTTGACTACTGGAGCTTCTTCAAGCAAACTTGCAATCCACTCAGGGTCAGGGTATACTGTCTCTGATTGTGGAGCGAAAGCTGTAAAGCCAAACTCGTGTAACACCATAACATCTTTCATACTCTTAGTAATGATAACGCCTCTACTAATATCACGCGGTACCTGGTATCCTTGAACGATACTGCAGTTGCACATAAACCTATTGGTTTTACGTTTCGGGAAATAGATCTTGTATTGATCATCTCCGAAGTCATATGCATATGCAGGGTCACCTTTCCTATAGGAATAGATACACTTGCCGTTCAACCATGCTGCCTCCAAAGGTGGTACATGGAAATGTAAGAGGGTTGTTTTACTGATTCCGAACTGAGTCCAGTACTCTCGGTCTTCATCATTAAAAGCTCGTCTCTTAATTTGTATAACAGTTTCTCTGCGTTGGAAAGTGACAAGGTGCGGATAGTCCTTTCGTTCTACCCGCACCCCGTCAATCAAACCAAAGTCATTTGCAATAATTTCTAGCGCCTCGTGAAAGGAGCAGTTGTAGATATGCATTACAATCTTGAAACAACCGCCGCTTAGAAATCCAGCAAAGTCCTTGAATATCAGCGAGCCTTCTTTATTGTAGAAGAATCCACAGGTCGGGTTCTTATCCTCACGTAGAGGGCTAAGAAACCTAGTCCGCAGCTTAATGGGCACCTTGAGGTAGTGCTGCATTATCTGCTCTTGACTAAGTTCACCTAGGATATAATCTGCACTTAGGTCAGGCTTGAGCTGGTACATTACCAGGGAGCTGTGTCTTCCGTAGTAGCTGTAGCTTTCTCATTATCAGACCATGCATCACCGCTTGTATCAGGAGCTGCTGCTTCCACGATATCCCACTTCGGATCAATCTTCAAGCGATTAGGTTCACTCATCGGTTGGATGAATGGCTTGAATGCACGGTTAGGGAACGTGGTGTATTGACTGTTCTTCTTGTAGACAATCTTTACACGGCACGGGGTCTCTAGATAGGTCTCGCCTAGCATCTTAATTACCCCTTCTGCAAACTCCTGAAAGTTCTTTGCTCGGAATACACACTTGTCCTTAGGGATAAAGCATGAAAGAATATGTTTGATACGCTCACCTTGTGCTTCAAACTGCTGTTTGACATAAGATTCAGCATCAGCTTGGCTTTTACCCCAGCCTTTAGCAAGCTCGGTCAATCGGTCTGCGTCAATAGGGAACTCAATATGCGTGAAGCTAGAGCTAGCTATATCACTAAAGAGAAATTTAAGTACGTCATCTCCGCTGCCATCAGCTTTAAGAGGTTCATACACTACATCTTTCAGGCTCACATTTTCTGTGATGCCTGCAGGGATACGAGAGCCGCTGCTTGAGGCTCCTGTTTCTTCATCAAATCCGTACATTATTTAATTGTATCAGGGTATACTGCGTCCCACTTCAATTCAATCAACTGACCTGCAAGGGTAGGGACACGGCACCCTGCATCAGTATTAACTCCAGTTCTAAAGTCTACCATAATCTTATCATCCTCACGAAGGATACGCCCAACGCCATCCATGATAGAACACAGATGAGTCTTGAGTTTACCTGTAAGGTTAATCTTCTGTACCTCTACGCCTTCATCATCGTGTCCATCTTTCTGATGTCCTACAATAATGATATGCTTAGATGCACGTGCGAACTGCTCGACGATAGCAATTACTTGGTTACGCATAAGAGACCAGCCCTTACCATGAGGTATGTCACCGATATGCTTAACACTATGTGCTCTGCATACAGCTTCACCAACCCATGCCTCGATGTGGTCAATGGTATCAAGTACAATAAAGTCGTGAGTGCCAGGCTTCTCTTGGAGATAGCTCAAGCACTCTTTAAGTTTAGGTAGTCCGTCAACCACTACGCTGGTGGCTCCCTCACAATATGAGGTGCCGCCTACGAGTTGATCTCCGTTGTTACCCTTGACTTCGGTGTCGATAATCAAGTGGTTGGGTAACTGTGCTACTGCACTAGTCTTACCTACTTTAGGCTTGCCATAAATAAACAAGCGCTGCGGGGATATAGCCGCTACGATTTTCTGTGGTTTAATCATCAAATACTGCTTCTTCTATTTCTTGTATAATGCCACCCAAGTGCTTCTGGGCGCGGTCTCTAAGGTACGAAATTAATGCGGGGTCAGTTACTACAGTTTCCAAAGAACTAGCAGTAAAATCACCTGGCGCACAGACAGTTAAGTAGTCTCCAGAAAGAAACTTGAACACGTGATTTTTTCCTAGAATTGTAAATGTTGCTAGCTTACTACCTGGTCTCATATTCTCTATATGATACTTCTCTGCCAGTATAGTACCTACAACAAAATTCTTATAAACCGTAGGGGTTGTCTCTACGTGCTGCCGTATCTCCACTGTCCCAGTCTTCAAAGATTCCATGTCTTAAATTGTTTTTCAGTAGCGTAATACCTGCTTGACCGTGTCGGTTCTTAAGGCAGTGCAATGCTACTAGATTTCTAGTCGGTAGGTTTTTCCTGCCGTACGCTTCTAATCCCAATAGAGAAGGCTGGTGGATTACCATTACAATATCTGCAGCATGGTATAGCTGCTTACTGCCATGGATATCAGTCTTCAATGGGTAGTGTAGATTAGGTGAATCGGGATCACGTCTCTTCTCTCCCTCTATCTTGTCATTGAGCTGAGAGAGTAAGAGAACCATAGCGCCAAAGCGTTTACGGATCTCGATACTAATCTTACCTAGTTCAGCGAGTGTTTGAATCTCGTTCTCACCAGGCATAGGTGTCACTAGCAAAGTGTGGTCTAGACATATGACGTAGTGACAATCACCATGTGTCTTGATAAACTCTGATACTGTCTGTGCTATCTGCAATCTGTTACCAGGCTGCTCGATGAAATAGATAGATGGCTCGTTAATTTGCCGTAGCTTATCTTCAATCATTACACGTTCTGTATCGTTGAGAGCTGTCGTTGCATGAAGCATACGGTCCAGCGGTACCTCGGCTAAAGAAGAAAGCCGACGCATCAACTCCATCTCTGCAGACATCTCGAATGAGAAGTGCAGAATCTTTACCGGCTTATCAAACTTGTTGTAAGCGGTGGAGGTAAAGTCACGCAGTAAGTTGTTCAAGAACATACTCTTACCATGACCTGATGCACCAGCCACTACATAAACCATCCCAAACTGCATACCACCCAGCAGCATCTTGTTGACTTTATCCCAGCGTGTTTTCATCACGGGGATTTTGCCATCCATATAGTTGTGAATCGTAGTCTGAGTAGATTCTACGACTGCTGACATAGGGCGTACTTGTAGTTTAGATGATTCGATCATGCGGTAGGTCTTCTATAGGTGTATCTTTCATCATGTCCCACAAGTCTACAAAGGACTCAGCTTCTAACCACTTGTCTATACGCATGCTTATAAGCTTACGTTCCTTTGCAAACTTCAAAGCCTTCATGACTTTGCTGTGGTCGTGGACACTACCAACGTGTTTATGGTACCATCGTACTAGCTCTTCTTTGTTCACACCTTTAACGGTAATCTTCTTACCGTCAATGGTAATGAACGCTGGGTAAGCCTTCCAAAACTCTTCACCATCAGTAGTAGATACTGAATAGAAAGCTTGAACAAACTTATCTGTAACTTCATAATAGTCAGCATACTTAGAGTCTTGACCGGGATTAGTATCTATAATTAATCCCTTCTCTTCAAGATCGTCCAAGTATTGTTTAGGGAATATCTGTCCCTCTTGAGCAATCTTGTAAAGCAAGTCGTGCCGCCGTTCATATATGATTTGGCAGAATAATACTTGGATTGGACTAATGTCTAGCTTCAGTAGCACATCTACGTACTTATCAAGCGGGTACACCATTCCTTTCTATTATTAGTTGTTCAACATTATAAGCATCCCCAAGCTCTTGTTCTATATAATTAATAGAAGCTTCGAGGTTGTACTCTTCGCTCAAAGATAGTTGGAACTGCCATGGTTGGTCAGTCCATTCTCTCTTACCAGACTTAACTAGTAATAGGATTTCTGAGTAAAGAGTCGTTGCATTTTGCGAGTAACTCCGAGACAGAGTGTACCCACTGGATATTAGCGGATTTGCTTTGCCGCTTCTTAAGCCATTTTTCATCCTGTGTATCTTTCAGATATAGGTTAATAATAACTCCGGTCTTATTCTCCTTGAACCTGATAGCTCGACCTGTTCGTTGCAGGTCTTGCCTCGGTGTAGAAGTACCGGAACAAACTATTGCCAACTCTATGCCTTCTACATCAAACCCCTCGTCCAATGCCCGTGCTGTGTGTATCACACGGATATCAGTTCGTCTGTCTGCAAAAGAATCTAGTACGTTTTGACGGGCGTACTTAGACATTTTTGAATGGTATGCAGCACCCCATGGCTGCGTCTCTTTATTCATTTGACTAGCGAAGTCGACACTCTCGCTGAAAGTGATAGTAGGCACGTCAAAGATCTCAATGAGTTTCTTTGCAGCCTCACGTTTAGTAGCACTCTTGTAGATGAGCTGCTTACGCTTTTGCATGGCACGGTTGAAAGCACGGGCTTGATTAAGTACCTGCTGTTCGTCCCAACCTGCTAAGTTTCTAGTGAATACTGAGAGGTATTGCCTGTCGGTCATACAACGCATCGCTGCGTGAAACCGGTTGTTAAAGATAGCGAATGCTTTGTAGTAGTCATCCGTTATCAACTTGTATTCTTTCTCCTCTTTCTCGCCCATGCGTAGACCGAGGTTAAAGACTTGAAACTGTGATACATAGTTGTTACGCACAGCTTCCCGAAGAGAGATAGTATCTATGACTGGTGCAGCACTAGAGATGATATGAAACCTAGGGTCTTCATGATCCAGTGTAGCTGTCAAGCCAAGGATGTATCGATAATCGGTACACGCAAAGATACCTCGAAATACATCAGACATATAGTTATGTATTTCGTCAAGTATCAACAAGTCGCAGTCATGTTTCAACTTTACAGCTGTATTGATGACTTGTACTTTGGTGTTAGTGATACCCATCTCTTCGATCTGACTCTGCCATTGGTCTCTCAGATTCTGGGTCGGTACAACAACAAGTGCAGTTCCTGTAGGTAACCGCATGTTAAGGTCTTGTAGGATAAGAAGAGCGACGTAAGTCTTACCGAAGCCTGTTACAGCCTCGAGAGTACCACGTCGCCCTGCCTTAGTCCATTTATCTATGACCTGTTGCTGTCGTTTAAGACGGCGCTGATCAATCTTCATGATACATACAAGTATTACTTTGTTCTGTTTGTACATAGTCCCATGACTCGCCCCACATTTTACCCTGAGGCATCTCTATAAAGACATGGGCGTACCCACCTTCATTGACTTCACATATATTAAACCGTTCATAAACAAACTGACCTAATGTGTAGTCGTTCCCTTCGTCTGCAGATACAACTCTATTACGTGTTATACCGTCATGCCCAGGAGTTTCTTTAGTGTAGTAATAATTTACTGTCTTATTGTGCATGAAAGAAAGGGGTGCAGAACCATGGTATTTTACATAGTCCACACCTTCACGAGTTAAGAAAGTAATTTCTTCTATACCACCGCTATCTCCACAGCCTTGCCAATGAATATGTACGCCTGGAAAATCACGAGGGCTGGCCGAGTATCTCTTGTACAAGTCCTCCAATGTCTCGAGGATGTTTCTTGGAATCCGTTCCATTGTCTTCTAATTAATCTACTCTTGCTGCTAGTAAAGCAGAGTTGTAGTTATGTTTGTGGCTAAGGACATAATGATGAAAAGCATGTACATTGATAAGCATAAGACCGTCATCAGACGCGTTTACAATATCTTCGTGTTCTTTTATATAACCTTCCGTTGCTTGCATATCATAATACATTTCAAGAGCTTCAGGCCAGCCGTATGCTTTTCGAAGCTCGTAAAATCGTTGGGCTATTGCGTTTGCATTACGCTTTTTATCATGCTCGGCATTGATATCTTTGGCTAGTTGTATTACTCCCTTGTCATGGACAGAAAGAATAGGATTCTTATTGTAAAGCTTTATGAGGTTTCTCTTTTTTGCTTCTCTTAAAAGCATAAATTCTTCTTCGTTAGACCAAGTCTTTGAGCTGCTTTGGTGCATGATATTCTAATTTTAATTTACGACCGGTCATCCAGAACTCTTTTGGGATATCCTTTAACCAGTCTTGTACTGTTGGGACAAAGCCCAGGTCTTCTACAATATGCGTCTCGGCAATGGTCCTAACAGGTACCTCCATGCCGTCGCTATTGGTTATCGTTTTGCCGAACTTCTCTTCGCAAGCAAATACGCCGAAACTATGGTGACGCAAAGCACGATGTCGATGGTCGCTAAAAGCAATCTTAGAGCCATCAATCCACTCATGTATAGCCAGATAGTCTTCTGGAATACCACGAAAGCGACGAGTAGTACTAACAGCGTGATGATAAGCATGGGCCATTATAAATCAATTATTACTTCTCTCATATCTAGTCCCCGTTCTTTAGCGGATTTGATGAGATCTTTAAAACTAGATCTAAAGAGAATAGTTTTCTGTGTGTCTATATCTTCTAACACATAAGCGGATAGCTCTCGATATAAACGATACTTCCCTGTACGAGGAGCCTGAAGGATATCCTTACAAATAGTTTGGATATCCTCCAGTACCTCTATATACAGTCGGTGCTGCCTTAAGTCCATCAGCTCAAAGCTGATTCATTAAAGAACTCTGTAATCTTAGCAAGTGTCTTAACAGACTCATGTGCTGGAGCACGTTTAGCGGCTTCAGTACAGTTGTTGTACAGCTTCCATACAGTATCATGCATAAGCTTCCCTTCTTCGCTTTGCTCGAAAGCCCATAGCTCAGAATCGTAAATCTCTTTCTTCAAGTCGCTAAGCATACGTGGAGAGATAATATCCTTGAAATACATACGTCCTGCGAGATGTGCTACCTGTTCAGGACTAACTGTAGTTGATTCTGCAGCTCGTTTAAACCTCATCAACTTACTGAAGTTAGTATGCATCTGATTGACTTGCGTATCTACAGCTGTATGAATGTCATCCCATACATTACTGTGATGTCGGCGTGTAAAGGTTCCTTCATCGCCGATAAACATACCATTAGAGCATGCCATGACAACAGCACCTGATGCAAAAGATACCTTACGCATCTTGTTGTAGCTATTCATAAACGCAAAGACCCGGTTAACACCTGGTGTCTCTGGACTATTGATGTGCAGCTTACAAGTCATGATCTGACCTTTCAATGAACTATCAAACTCTTCATCAACTATGGTCAACCCGTGCTGTCGAACCCGTTCAGTCACTGTGTTGTACAGCTCCTCGTTTGCTACTGGGCCGTACGTTCTTGTTGCCATTGGTACGGCTTGCTGAAACAGTCCTCTTTTGTTTTGCTGTGCGCGGAGTTGACGCACTCGCGATTGTTCTGCTACTTGGTTCATTTCTAAGAATTTTAAGGGTTTGGGTTACTCTTCTAATTTCATCTAAAAGCGAGTCATGCTTTTCACTACTAATTTCTGGTTCACTTAGGGAATACTCAATAAGACGGTTTAAATAGTCTAACCAGTATAACCTTCTATGATGTAAAGGCAGATGCTCGTATCGTGAGAACGAGGTATCATGATAAACTTTCATTTGCTCCATTTGTCTGTAATCTCGACCTCTGCTTTAAGTAGGTCATTACCCATGATGTGTTCTGCTGCTTCCTCCATAAGTTCTTTGAGTTTAGCAGCCCACTCCTCGGCATAATCGTGCGGACATGTCGTATCGATCTGATCGTGTACGGTCATGACGAGTTCTACGGGTATATTATTATTCTTGATATAGTCATAGCATAGTACCAGAGCATGTTTGGTCATGTCAGCAGCAGTACCCTGAATAGGTGTATTCTTACTGACACGCTCGATGCGTCCTTTAGTAGCCATGTCCATACCTCTTGGCATCCAATCATCAAACCATCGGGTACGTCCCCATGGTGCAAATGTTTTGATGTAGCCTTGCTTGACACCGCTACGAGACATACCCTCCAAGAAGTCTTTAATCTTGGGGAATGCCTTGAAGTAGTTCTCAATCAAGGTAGAAGCCTCAGACATGGAAATCTCCATGGTCTCTGATAGCTTCTTAGGCCCCATACCGTAGGCGAGTCCAAAGTTGATACTCTTAACTGCAGTACGGAGCTTTTTATGTTCGGGACAGCTGCACTTCTCAAACCCTTGTTCGAAAGCACACGAGTCTTCAGCGGCATCCTTCCATCGTTCCCCGAACACAAGTGCTGCGCAAACGCTATGCAAATCGTGTCCATTACGGAGAGCGTGATTGAATACTGGGTCTTTAGATCCGTGAGCTATGATACAAAGCTCTTGAGAAGAATAGTCAGCTGATACGAATACATGGTCGGGCTTAGTGATGAAACAATTACGATAGCTGTTATCAGCAGGTATCTGTTGCATGTTAGGCTCTTTGCAAGACACACGTCCGGTACGTTTAATCTGAACGAAACGCGGGTGTATCTTACCGTCATCATATACATGAGCCATGAATGCCTCACCAAAGGAAGAGACCTTCTTACTCATCTCACGATACTTACGAAGTAGCTTACCTACATCATGTAGGGTAGATACCTTGAACGTATCACGCTCTGAGGTACCCATGATACTATTGTCTATGCATTGGAATACACGTAGAGTCTGCATAGGGCTATCCCAATTCATGCGTGTACCCATAACCTCGGAGTCAGCAAGAAACATATCAAGCTGAGAGGCAGGGGTACGAACGGACTCGAATAGCGGGTCAGTGTCGATGATAGTGTTCAGGTCTGACTCGCACTGAACTGACTGCTGTGCGAGTGCATCAACCATACCCATCCAAGGCTTACGGTCAAGTGTGAGTCCGTTGTACTCTATGGTCAAGAAGGCTAGGCATGCTTGACACTCGAGGCGAGCGATATGCATTAGCTTGTTCTTCTTGAGCGCAGATATCTGAGCCAGCATAACAGGCTTGAGATACTTGACGTCATCGGCAGCATACTGAAGTTGTCGTTCGGTAAGCTTGAGACCTGCACTGAATGTAGTACGGACGGATTTATCTAGACGAACCTGACAGTATCGCTGTACTACAGAGTCCAGACCAGCACGTAGGTTAGTACCATTGACTAGTACCTGCTCACACAACATAGTGTCGTAGATAGGTACTTCAATCTGATAGCCATGGTACATTAGAAACTTGAGGTCAAACTTGATGTTATGACCAACCATCATCTTACATGTATTGAGTGTCTCAAACATGGTAGTGAGGTCTTCCTTATTGTATATGAAGACCCATTGGTCGTTGGTATCGTGAGCGATTTGTATCGAGAGGATACGGTCGCCCATAAAGTTGAACCCTGTTGTTTCTATATCTACGAATAGATATACATGATCCCTGAGAGCTGCCAGTGCAGCATCCCAGGGCATGTATTCATATCCGTCTGTGCATTCCGAATCCTGTGGGTCAGGCGTGACGAGGTAGATCATTAATATTAAGCTTAGTACTTCGCAACCCTTTGTTATACCAGAGGAGCATATGACGTGCCCAATTACCAGTACCGGATTGCTTCAGTATAGACTCAAAGTTACGTTCTAATGCATAGAATAACCTTTGTGCATCGAAGTTAGGGTCACGACGGAGCCACATGATAGCTACTAGAACACACTTAGCAGAGAACATAGGTTTAATCTTACTGAGCATGACGAGTTTACTTAGAATAAACTCTTTCTCAGGTGTTACATCTATTATGAATCGTCCTTTTCTAATCAGGCTTGTATTTGAACCTGCTGAATTACTTTCATGAAGGAAGCTGGCAAGAGCAGACATCTTAATAGGCTTGTACTTTTCAGAGTATTGGTGCAGCATGATATAGTTTTCATTACCACACTGTTTATAGTGGTGAATCCAATCCGATAGCAACCATTCTTGTTGTTGAGAGTTCATCTCAGCAATTAAGTGCATAGGGATAGTACGCTTGATATAGCTAACCGCAATAGGTGATTCGGCTGTTCTGTTAATCACCCTGATGGCTTCGATCCTATGCTGCCCGTCTAAAACTTTACAAGAATTATCTACAATGATAGGCTGCAGCTGCCCATGTGTTTGAATGGAGGTAGCCATCGATTTAACGCGATTAGGCTTAATAAGCCTGTTTCGGTGATCATAATGAAACTGCTCCAAGTTGGTAGTAGTCTGAATTTTCATGATTAAGAAGTTATGGTGATACTAGTGTCAGTCTGTTGAAGCTTGAGCCTACCGAGGTCAGCTTCTATTTGCATATCTACTAACTCTCCCAAACTGCAGGCCTCACGGGTAGCAAGTTCTTGATGAAGAGTTTTAGTCACGGCACCTAGCGTATCGCCTACCTCAAACATCTTATTGAGTTTGTGGTTGTGCTTGGCTTTACGCATAAGCATGTCGTGAAGAGCAGTCATAAGTTCCACGACATTCATTTTAGATATGTCATGTTGCTTGCCGTCACGTGTTTGGTATACGGCATTCTGTGTTTCTGTAGGTACTAGGGTCATGATGAAAAGGGGTAAAAGGAGAGGAGCATTACACTCCCCTCCTGTAAGATTAGAAGTTAGCTACGATGCCTTGTGCGGTAGCGACTACAGAGTCTTCTTCCATAGGTACACGGATAGCATTAGCTAGTAGTGTACGTCCGCTACGTTCGAATGCTTGTCGGATAGACATATCGAAGTCAGCAGAATTTGGATTACCTTGCACAAAGCAAGTAGCATTGTTGCGAACTTCTCCGTTAATCTCATACGGAATCACTTCGCGACGTACGATCTGACCTTCTACTACCATGCCAGGAGTGGCATTCCAGAGATAGTCAGGAACAGCAGACGAATCATCTTCGTCATAGAGATAAGGTACCTTGTATCCAATGGTACGTACAGTCTTTCCTGGGGATAAGACCTGATGAATTTCACCGGTAGCAGGATTAGTCCATTCTCCAGTAGTGGCAGTAGTGCCGAGGGTAACGCGCTTGTATTCGCGTCCGTTCTTGTCATTGCATACTTCAGTAGCAACGACTTCAATCATGTTACTCATGTTGATAGTTATTAAGGGTAAATAAAAAATGTATATCGATTTCTAATATGGCACGTAACTCATTAGCTGGTAAGGGCCGCACTTATAAGAAGCGCGGGATGACTGCGAGGAGTATCGCAAAGAAGCGTAAGTATGATGCTGAATATCAGAAGAAGCGATCCGCTGTAAAGAAGCGCGTGCAGTCCAATAGGGCTAACAGACGCGCTGGTACTTATGGTAATGGTGACGGTAAGGACGCCAGCCATAAGAAGAATGGCAAGATTGTAATGGAGAAAGCCTCCAAGAATCGTGCACGTAACGGCATGAAGAAAGGTCGCAAGACTTCCGCACGCCGTCGTAATACAAAAAAGAAATAACCTACCGGGCGTTCAGACATCCCCTGCCTGCAAGCAATAGGAGCGTACTAAGCCTTTCAAACGGTTATTTCCCTGATGTATTTGTCTTACAAGTGTCGGTGACTTGCTGCTATGAAACAGTCCGAAGACAAGACAAAGCTGATGGGTAGTTGTATTGGGGGAAGTAAGGTAAGAGGGCCAGCATCCCTGCTAGCCCTCCCTCCTTTTACAATCCACCTTGTGGAGCTACATTGGGTCAAGCTGTAGCCGGCTCGTAGACATAAACTACTTCTATACAGTAGGTACAATTAGATACCCACTCTGTCTGCTGTGTGCTGTAATTAACCCTTAATTCTAGCATGACGCTAATGTACAAGAGTTACATACAACAACCAAACAGCATATAGAAACTTTATATTAACTGTGCATATTGGTGACAGCAGTGTCCCAATCCATACCTCTTTTAAATACCTCAACTGGTTCAGTCAGAGAGTATCTATTATCATCAAGGCGATTAGCGTTAGCATATGCTTTAGCTTCGCCTTCTGCAGCCCAAGGAGTATGGCTATAGAATGGAAGGCGTGTTCCCTTATCAGTAAAGATGAGGACACACTTCCAAGTAGACTTGCTAGCCCACTTGCCAGATGTTTTAGCATTGGCTCCCATTACTTCTGCATCTTTTGTTCGTAGAGACGGTCGGCACGAGACATGAAGTCCTCTTCCCCATTGCTGAGAGAGAGATCGTCATCCTCATAGTGTACGTCAGCCTCCATAAGACATCCTTCAAGCTTACTTGCAATAGCTTGCTTGAAGCTAGAGATAAGATCATCTGTGTCGTCGGCTTCGATGTCGTCAACTTGAACAGTTACTGTAAAAAATATCTCACCGCTATAGGTAGCGGACTCTCGGTTATCATTTGGATCCATGTTACTTTAATTTGATGTTACTAATTTAAGATAAAGGGGCCAGCGAAATGCCAGCCCCGATATCACCCCTTATTCATGGTAAGCCTTACCTAGAATAGTGCTGTAATAATTTCTTTCTGCTACGATGCGGGCATCCCTCCGTACATAGGAGAGAATACTGCAACTAATAAGAGCACCATACAGAAAGAACTTAATGATAAACCATAGAGTAGAACAGTCAGACTGTATGTCTAGATACATAGATAGAAGAAGACATGTAATAGCTGCTCCATATGCTACGCGTTCTTTTATTTCTATGTCACCAAGCTGATTGCTCAGTGCTATAACTTTCAGTCTATGGTCGTCCGCTTGTTTAGGCGTCATGCCATCAAGAGGATCTGGTAGTTGTTTCCAGTTGAGCTTGCTCAATGGTATACTACGGTTGTGAATAGATTTACTCATGGTGCAGGTGTTTGGTATGCAGCACACGAGCCTTGGTTATAATTCCGATAGGTGTTGCTGGTTGTGTATGAAGCAGAAGCACACGATGAAAGGAACGCTACTACAAAGAGTAGAGAAATAGAGAACCAAAGAAGACGGGTGTTGAATTTGTAATTCATGGTATATGGATTAGGTGAAAGGATTCGGATTTGTCTCTACCATGTATAGGAGAGAGAGATAAAGAATAACCCCACTCAAGCGATATATGCTTGAATGAGGTTATATACTAATGACTTCTGTGCTATGTAGTCATCCATGTTAGTCATAGCATCTTCCATCTCTATGCATTTATGCATTGATGTATGTATATTCTCGAGCTTGTTGAGCTTTGCAAGAAGCTTCTGCCTGTTCTTCTCTGGTTGAGAGAGGTTAGTAGAGAAGTCAGCACTACGCATGAAGTCTTCAAGTGATATTAGCTGTTGCTTGTATTCAGCTATCTCTGATTTAGTGTAGGTAAGAGTCCACATTGTAAAAAGGATTAAAGGATGAAAAGGATTATAGTCTGTAGTACAGGTGATGTAAGTGTCCCCAAACTAAGGGTGAAAAGCTATGCACACACGCTGGTAGGCGCATGCACATAGCTGTTAATGCCGTCGAGCTGATGATAGTGTAAGTAAAGGGCACCGAAGTGCCCCACAGGTCAGTCGCGTACGATGCCGTACCACTGCTTACCGTCTTCAGTAAGCCATGGTTCGTTTGTTTCGCGGTCCAGGTATGGCACGAGCTTCACACCTTCGAGGGCCACAGCTTCCTTGCTGCAGAACTCTGGGTATGAACCACCGTCTTCACGGCACTCGACCCACGTGCTTGTGACCTGCTCAGCAAGTCCAAAGTGAGATGCCCTAAGAGCATCCACAAACACGAGGTGTGTACCGTTCAACGTTGTGTCATCGAACGACTGAAGAACCAGGTTACCGTTCTCGGTCCTGTTCATAGGGAATAAGGTTAGCTTATCCATGAGTTTGGGGTTTACGTTTGTGCACGGCAGAATTACCTTGCACAGAGCAGAAGGATAGTTGTATTGGGGGTGTGTTAAGGTGGACCGAGCAGGGGGGAGTAATAATGGGGGTGGTACTCGAACGCGTATTATTGTAACTTAGAGCCATGTTTGACATGTATCCTAGAAACATACAGCTGCTTGAACCTTACATTTTTACTTTCTATACACAGGGGGAGGGGGACATAGTAGTTATTACAACGACTGGGGGTGTTTATATAACTAGTGACCTAGTGGGGGATGACGCTAACACCATAGCTTTAGACTTACTTAAACAGCACACTAAATAATTTATTATGGAAGGCAAGTACTATACAGATCTTAAGACACGTAAGGCTATTGATTCCTTACTACAGATGAACGCAGCTATTCAGGCTAACCTTGGTACCAATAGTAAGTTTGATATTAAGAATCCAGCAGCCGCTGAGCAGTTATGGCATCAGTGGTTAGTTGAGATTAAAGTGTTGGATCCTATCTTCTTTAAGGGGATCTCGACCACGGAAGAGAAAGAGATGGTAACCAAGAAAATCTATAGTAAGCAACGATTTCGTGAGCAGCAAGCTGAGTCTGTATAATATTCTTATATTTCGGGTAAATATATTGTTATGGAAATTGTCAAGCCCGGGATAGAGTATAGGCTACACAACTTCAAGTCAGAAACTGAGTATCAAACAGTACGCTTCACTGAGAAGACACCTGTTGGTTTCAACCCAGGAACGACCAATGAGGAAGTGGTGTCAATGTTTATCGATCGTCTGTATGCGTTACAGGCAAAAAACTTCTCTGTAGAAAACCAATGTTGTATCATCTTACTTAAACAGGTGAGGGTGCTGTTAAAGAAGCGCTTGAATCGTAAGATTGATAGAGTAAATAAATACCAGGAGAATGCAACTGGAGATTCAAACAAGTAAGAAAAGTTTTATACGTCACTACTTAGAACTTTTAAATGGTATCTTGAAGCTGACACCACGTGAGCTAGATTCATTGTTATTGTTCCTAGAGTTTGACGCAGAGGTAGCATGTAGTATGCAAGCACGTAAACATGTGGCAGAAGCCATGAGTTTTAAAAGTGTTAGTGTACTTAACAACTATGTTAAGAGTTTAAAAGATAAGCAGGTCATCTACAAAGACGACCATGGAGTGTATCGGTACAATGACATTGTAAAACCCAATGGAAACCTTGACACACTTACCTTCAAATTCGTCGTCACCGAATCTTTTATTCCGCCTGGAGTATGAGATGGATTCACTTGACGTATTGTACGCGTTTGAGTTCTCTATGGCTGCAGAGCTGGAGGATCAAAATGTCTCGTATGACACCGAAGTTTCTATTGGACTTACCACGTACCTACTAACGTATTCGATATATGCCACGCCCGAGTAAACTGATGGATGAGATTATCCTTGAAATTATTCAAGAGGACGGAGGTACGTATGAGGAAGTGTCAGAAGTAGTCATGAGTCAGTTCTCGTTTTTGCGTAAGCATATGGAACACGGAGCATTCAGCACTGTACGCCTACCATATCTCGGTAAGTTTTACGTTAAACCAGGACGACTATCAAGATTAAACCATGCGGTTATTCAGAGAAGAAAGCTTTAAGGTTGTAGTGGATACGGAACTTAGGCTAATACCTGAGTTTAAAGCGTTGCTCAGTAGAGATCGAACAGCGGATAAGAAGCAGGCTGTAAAAGAGTTTAGCTTTATCTACTTTTTCCACGATCACAAGTCGCCATATTTTATCTACCCGGAAGACGAGCGGCGCTTACGAGTATCTAATGATACTGGTTTGGGTAAAGACTACAAGCCCGATGAAAAAGTTACGGCTGCTATTGCGAAGTACTTGGAGCTGTCTAAGACTCCGACTATTCAGTCTCTTACATCTATACGTGAGGGTTTGCTTACTAGTAGTAGGCTTATTGACACTCTGCGTGAGCGTATTGAGTCTGCTCTTGCTGATCCTGATTTGGAAGACATTGACCCTGTTGTTAGGTCCGTTACCAGAATGCTTGAGATTTCTGAGAAGCTCCCAAAGGCGATTGAGAACATCACGTCTTTGGAAGAGAAGGTAAAGAAAGAAGAGTCTAACGACACTAGAATTAAAGGTGGGGGTAAAAAAGGAATGTTCGAAGACTGATGTTAGTAAACACAAGAGAGTTTAGCCGCAGCGGTAGGCATTTTTTAGAGCACGGTTTCTACTGTGGCGATCCTTCGGGCAGTGCTGCATACTTTGAGTACTGGGCAGAGGAGTTACGTCGTTGTAAGAACGGGCACACGGTAGGTGATATTACCATCACTGGACACCACTACTTCTACCTGAACTACGTACAGATAAAGCTGACTGACAAGGGAAACAAAAAAATTGTGAGCTTCCCTAACTTTTGGGATGGCGATTACGAATACTTCTGGTTGCAGGATATAGCCCGTAATGGGATCAAACCAGAGGATTATAAAAGATTGAACCTGTCGACTTTCGTAGACGAGGCTCATATGGATGGAAGCCGTCATATGATTGTAGGTAAGGCACGACGTAAGGGATTCTCATATAAGAATGCTGCACTTGTGACCAACACGTTCAACACTGAACGTAATAGCTATACCCTTCTTTGCGCGTTTGACAAGAAGTATCTATATCCTAAAGGTATCATGGCAATGGTTACCGACAACATGAACTTCATAAACGAGCATACCGGCTGGGCAAAACGTAGGCAGGTAGTGGATAAGCAAAACCATCGACGCGCTAGTTACATGGAGTATATGTCTGGGCAGCAGGTAGAGAAAGGCTACAAGTCTGAGGTTGAGGCGATTACATTTAAAGATAACCCAGATGCAGCTCGTGGTAAAGATGCAAGCATCGTCATCTTTGAAGAGTGCGGGGCATTTGACAATCTTAAGGCCTCTTACTTAGCTACTAAGCCTACCGTAGAGGACGGGGGCATTACTACAGGACAGATGATTTTGTTTGGTACTGGTGGTGACATGGCTGGTGGTACGATTGACTTTGAGTCTATGTTCTACAATCCAGAGGCATACAACCTTCTACCTATTTCTAATATCTGGGACGAAGGAGCGGACCATACTAACTGCGGTTACTTCTTTCCTTCGTTCATTAACAAGATTGGGCATATGGATGCTAGCGGCAATAGCGATGTTGCTGGAGCGAAACAGTCTGAGGAAGCCAAGCGAGAGCAAATCAAACGAGATGCCAAAGATGCAGGTGTACTAGATAAGCATATTACGGAGTATCCATTTACACCTAAGGAGGCTTTCTTACAGCACTCTAGTAATATCTTTCCTACTGCGACTCTAATGGATTGGCGCAACGAGCTTATGCGTAGCGGGATGTTTAAGTCATTAGCTGTAGCAGGGCATTTAATACAAGGTAAAGACGGTGTGAAGCTAAAGCCAGATGACCGCTTGCGACCTGTATTGAAATTCCCTACGCAACGGGGCGACGATACTACAGGTTGCGTAGTTATATATCAATCGCCTTATAAAGAGAACGATGAGGTACCTCGCGACTTGTATATTATAGCTCATGACCCATATGCGCAAGACGGTAGGGGACAATCATTAGGGGCTGCCTATGTGCTAAAGCGTGTTAATCCGTACAGCCAGCCAGACGATATGATCGTTGCTAGTTATATAGGAAGACCAGATACGCAGGATGAATACAACAATACCCTATTTTTGTTGTCAAAGTATTACAACGCTCGTATAGGATTTGAGAATGACCGAGGAGAAATTATTCCTTTCGCCAAACGTCATAAGTTAATGCAGCAGCTTTTACCAGAGGTAGAAATCTTTGATAAAACAGATAACGTTCGCATACGCAAGCTAGGCCGTAGTTACGGCATGAGCATGGGTAGTAAAGAACGTAAAGGACAAGCAGAAATATACTTAAGAGACTGGCTGAAAACTCCTAGAGGGCGAAGCGAGTCAGGAGAAATCAAGCTGAATCTACATCAAATATACGATATTGCACTAATAGATGAGCTTGTAAAATACAATCGCCGGGGCAACTTTGACCGGGTGTCAGCACTAATGGTAGGCATGTTTCACTTAAAGGACTTGCATTCTAGAGAAGTACAGGTAGTAGAGCAGACATCTAATAACACATTCTTCGACCGAGCCTTCTTTTCATAAAATAATATCTGATGACCCAGATCCCTAAACAAAAAATTGCTAGATCACGCAAGTCTAAAGACTGGGCACAAGATTGTATCCGCGCGTTTATCAACCGCTCTTCTTTTAGCACGAGCACTAAACATACGTTACAAACGTATTACGAAGCATATAACGGCAATCTGCGTGAGGCAGACTACAACTATGTAACTAACCCTTACAATAGTGAAGCGTGGGCAAAGAAAAACTTTCCTGCGCGGTTGCGTAACTACAATATCTTAAAACCTATTGTGGACTTGTTGCTTGGGGAAAAAGCCAAACGCCCTCTTGCCTACCAAGTTGTTGTACGTAACAGTGATATAGAGTCACGCTACGACAAGTTTCGCCAACAAGAATTTAAGAAGTATCTGGAGCAGATTTTTGTAAATGCTGCTAATGAAGTTGGTATGCCTACTGGACAAGAGTCTGCAGAGATGCCGGCTCCTGAAGAATACATGGAGCAGGTATTTTCTAACTACCGCGACTCAAGAGCTATAGTAGGGCAGGAAGTTCTAAACTACCTATTTGACTGGTTAGGTATGGAAGACCAGATTCAAAAAATGTTTTTTGATTGGCTTGTAGCCGGAGAGTGCTATTCTTATAAAGACGTTTGCATGAACGACGTCACCTATGATGTCGTATCTCCTTTAGACATTGACTTCGAAAAAGGTCCTGACGTAGAGTATATTGAAGATGCTGATTGGGTAGTCCGCCGTCAGGTGATGAGCGTCAATCAAGTTGTGGACAGGTTTTACGATGTATTGACTCCTAAAGATATTGACCGTTTAGAAGCCCCACACGGAAAGTATCGCGACAGTTACGGAGGTGCGCAAAGCATGTTTATCAATAAGCCTGAGGATGACGAGTCCGATCGGATGCTTGAGGTACTGCACGTTTGCTGGAAGTCTTTTTCTCGTGTGGGCATTCTTAGCTATACCGACGA
>CERP01015081.1_pt1 | contig 25504 bp, 30 predicted proteins | sample 530801 | NCBI WGS metagenome assembly CERP01 (sample SAMEA2620991, study PRJEB7988) | marine metagenome | biome: marine biome (ENVO:00000447); feature: surface water layer (ENVO:00002042); material: "saline water (ENVO:00002010), including plankton (ENVO:xxxxxxxx)" | depth 5 m | reverse complement strand
TTTAATAAAATCATTTAATTCTTTTCTTGTTAAAAGATAAGGAGCTTCAGATTGGCCATTCCAATTAATAGGAGGATTAAATTTTTTAATCCATCTCTTTTCATAATGTTGTCTAATTCTTTTGTCTTCGTTAGTTAGAATGATTCTAAAGTGGCTAAAAATAGGGCCGATACCTTTTTTGTCTTTACCATTAGGATAACTTCTAAAGTAATGATTTAAAATTCTAAGTAAAGGATTTGAAGACTCGCCTATGTAGACAAGTTCTAATTTTTCGTTAAAAAGAAAGTAAATGCCAGGCTCGTTTACTTTTAATAAATTAACCTGGCAATTACACAAGGAAGAAAAAGACTTAACCTTTAGCATTCTTTTTAAGTCCTTGCAATAAGCTAGATTTATATTTTTCCATTGATACGCCTTTTTTCTTAGCTTGATATTCAATGTAATCTTTAACCAACTTCGATATCATTCGAGCTGGGTTTCTTTCTTTCTCATTACACAAACCTTTAAGAAGTGTGTGTGTTTCTTTTGCTACGGCTACTGATTTCCATTTAGTGATGTCCATTTTTTCTCCCTTCCTTTTTATATTCTGCTTTTGTTTTACATTTAGTGTTCATTAGTCTCCAGTGTTCGTCTATAAAATGTTCATGAAAAGGTTTTGTATTACCTTTACTCTTAAGGATTCTATTGATTGCGCCTACTCTTCTAGTTATCCAATCAGTTGCAGTTTGCTTTTGAGACATTGTCTTCACTTCCTTTCTCTATAAACCAAACATATGACCATTCTTTATGTTCAGGGGTACATTTTTTTCCTAATTTTACTTTGTGCGTTACCGAACAAGCCGTTAAAAACATTAGTATCATAGAAACACACAGTACAGTTATTATTTTCATTTCATCCTTCATGTTAGATTGATATCCCGAATATGAATGCTACGATAGCTACAAATATAGCTAACATAAACTTTGGAAAGAATAGGATAAAAATAAACAAAGCTATAAGGCCATAGTTCATTAATTTCTTTCCTTCATAAATTGTATATGCTCATTTAAAGCATCTTCTCTATTAGCAAGCTCATCACCTATTAAATGATCTGCTAACTGCCAATTGATTGGATAAACATTAAAATTACCCATCATTACTTTAGTCTGCATTAACCTGTCACGACTAGAATTCCATTCCTCGTCTCCAGGGTTTATAGGTCTTCCTTCAATAGTTTTTTGATGTACTTTAGACAAAGTAGAGTCTAAATCATCTATTAAAAACTTTAGTTTTTTACTTTTGCTCTTCATATTTACTCCTTATCTCATCCATATAAGATATAAAAAGCTAAAGGTCAATGTTTATTTTTACCCCCTGCTTGACAGAGGGGTTGCAATACCCTCAAAAATTGATATATACTCTCTTATGAGTAGTTATCGAATTCAGATACGATCAGAGGGAAAGTATTATGATGGGATAATTAAAGCTAACAATGATGCTGAGGCCTTGCAACAGTTTAAATTGAAGCTGAACAATGGTGAGATCGCAGCACAGGATGAAGACTTTTATAATAAAAATAGAGTTTTTATCTCATATGAGGAGCTAAAAGATGGCACTACAGAAGTTGATATCGGAGAAACTTCAGTTGGAGTCCAAGTGGGCGGGTCAGGCGTTACAACAAGGTAGAGTAACTACTGATATGAAGTGGATCGATATTAAGATCAAGGACTTAAAGAAACAAATCAATGACCAAAGTGTTGTTGATGCATCTGCAGGTCTTTACGACATCGCTGGTTAATAATTAACTAGCACTATTTCAAAAAACGATTTTTATATAAGGCTACTTGTCGCTCAAATTATAGGGCTTCACACCCATTAAAGGCATTTCTTTTAAAGTATACCAATGTACTTTACCATTTTTGTATTGATAAACTTTTTCATCACATTGATCACAAATATAGATGTTTGATTTTTTTGTAGGAGTAAAAGTAACTGAATGATCACATTCAGGGCATGTACCGATTCCTAATTCTTCTATTCTAAATCTTTCTTTTGGCTTTACCATTATGTTGCTTCTCCCCAATTTTTACCTAAAGCTACGTCTACTTTGCTTGGTACTTTCATTGGCACATTATCTAAACAATGCTCCATTTTACTTTTTACTTCTTTAATATCTTCATCCTTACCTACATTAAAACATAGTTCATCATGTATCTGTAGCAGTGGCCTGTGGCCAGTGTTGTAACAGTCTATCATTGCTTGTTTAGTCTGATCTGCTGCTGATCCTTGGATAAGTCTATTTAAAGCTTTATACGTCATAGCACGTTTAATCATACCTCGATCATACTTAGACTCTGCTTCTTCACGTGTCATAGATTTATGGATACCGAATGACTTAGGCTCCCAACGATCAAATCTACAATGTCGACCTCTTATGGTAACGACACATCCTTTACGATCTGCAGTAGCCATACATCGATTAGACAATTGTTTTACAAAAGGTACTTTAGCATTATACTCAGCTAATATTCTTTTAGCTTGCTCTACTTCAATACCAAGCTGTTTAGCTAATTTACCCGAACCCATTCCATAAAATAAACCTAAGTTTATCGTTTTAGCTTGAGATCTAGGTATGCCTGCCATATCAGCAACCACTTGATGAAAGTCTGCATCTTCTTCTTCGTATGCTTTTATTAAATCGTATGAACCATCAAAACCTGAGTCTACACTAGCTGCGTAATGTACAACTAATCTTGGCTCTTGTTGTGAGTAATCAAAAGAACCCCATCGCTTACCTTCGTCAGGTAAGAATAAAGATCTAATTTTTTTACCAAATTCTTTATTTCTTGCAGGTATTTGTTGTAAGTTTGGATTAGACATCGATAGTCTTCCTGTAGCTGTACCACCACTATCTGATTTAAGTTGATTAATCTCTGCATGTATTCTTCCTTTATGTTCATATCTAAATATTGAATCAATAAAAGTAGAATGAAACTTATTCATCTCTCTTGTTTCTCTAACTAATTTAGCTAATGGATGAGGACAATTGTGTAACCAGTTTGTTGTAAAGCTTGGAGCCTTAGTTTTCTCTGTTCTTTGATACTCTATCTTTAAAGCATCAAAGGCTTTAGCAACAGATGCTGCTGCCCAGATCTCTACATCTACTCCTGAAAGTTTCTTAATCTCTAATAATCTTTTATTCTCTTCTTTTACAAATTCTTTTTTAAGTCCATCAGCTTTACTAAGATCCACACGAATACCATGTTCTCTCATTTCAATAAGTATAGGTGTTAAGGTTGTTTCTAACTCAAATATATTAGATAGGTTTTGTTTCTCTATTTCTACCTTAAAACGATTCCAAAGTTTAAGAGTAAGTTCTGCGTCTTGTTCTGCATAAGGACCTACATAATTAGAAGGTAGTCTCCATAAATCTTGTTTAGCGTTTAAACCCCACTCTTCTGCTTTTTCTTTTAATTGTGCTTCTGATTTAATTTCTCCTAAATAGTCAAATGACAAAGCATTTAATGAATAACTAAATCTATCTTCATTAATTAATGCACCTGCTATCATAGTATCCAGCATTCTACCTTTAGGTTTAATACCTTGTGATCTTGTCCAACCAATATCGTAAGAAGCATTGTGACAAACCTTATCGACTTCGCTTTCCATAAGTTGTTTGTACCACTTCATAGTAATATTTTTATCCATATTACCACCAGCCTCATGACCAATAGGAAAATAGCCTTTAAAGCCATCTGCAGCCACAGCTATGCCCACAATCTCTCCATCGTTAGTAGCCCAGCCAGGTCCTTTTGTTTTGATATTAGGATCTCTTGTTTCTAAATCTACCGCAACGATAGATCTACTAGTTAGATCAGGATAACTCTCAGGAACTGTCCAATCAGATTCTGCTTGATTGAATACAAGTTCAGTAGTCACTTCTTATCTCCATCGAAATCATCATTTTCTAAAAAATTTATTCTATGTTTAAGACCATCGATAGTTGTATGCATCCATCCACAATCATGAGGTTTAATCTGTTTTTCAAACCACTTAATTGTTTTCTTAAGAACTTTTATTTCTTTTCTCTCTTCTCTTATTCTAAGATATTTAATAATAATCCAATAGTAAGCTTTAAACATAACATTATCTTCTCTATCTTTATGTTTTAAATCCTTATCTTTCTTCTTCCAAGTCGAGGGGTCAGAATTTATGTAGTCTTTTATTTGTTTAATTGTAGCTAATTTCATTTTATATCCTTCATTTTTTTGATCTCTAATTCACAGTAATGAATTATTTTTTCAAGATCCTCTATTTTATTTTTAAATAAATATCTGCAAACATACTTCACAACGCAACCTTGAAAGAATGATAAGTTGTTTTTAGATATAAACTCATACGGCTGAATATGAAAATTTTTATAATGAGATCCACCCACCTGCCTATCTTGTGGAAATATTTCGTTAAATTGTTTTTTATTGGGCATTTAACCTAACTTTCCTTCTGAAAGAAGATGCAATACGCCCCAAAGGAAAATAGTATGTATGATCAGTAGAGAGGATATGTAAGGATTTTTTACTGCGCGTAACACCAGTATACCAAACACGTGCTTCGGCCATTTTATCCTTCCCATTTTTAGATGAGAAATTAGATGGCCAGTTACTCTTTTCGTAAAGTAAAACATTTTCCGCCTCTCCGCCTTTGACCGAATGGATTGTATCGATAATAATTTTTGCGTTGTCATTTAATTTTATTCCTCTTCTTAACATATTTTCAAAATAATCCAAGTCTCTTGTTGTAAATTTTCTATTTAAAACTTTCCACCAATCTGTTTGATTGGTCTGAAGTCCACAATTACTTTTAAGAAATTCTAGATCTAAGGGTTGATTAGGATGAACAGCATCCCAAGCCTTGTTATCTACCTTACGCCAGCCTTTTTTTATTTCATCAATGAAATCATATATTATACCTACTTGCTCACGAATCAATGATTCGCCTGCCATGAGTTTTTGCCAATGATTAATAGCATTCCATTTGTTTATATTAAATGATTTATTGCCTTTCATATCTTGAAAGTATAGGCCTTTATGCCTTGCATACTGCTTAAGTTCTTCTACATTATCTCCAACTCTACCAAGAACAAACCAACTTCCTTGTAGATCATCAAAAGGAACCTCACTAAATCTACCGTAAGTATATATATCTCCCTCTGATTCGTTAACTGAAGTAAATTCTTTTGGTTGTCTCTCGGGTATAAACTTTAATATTTCTTTTGAAAAATCTAATATTGTTTTGTTTAATCTGTAAGATTTATTTAAAACAAAAGCTTTGCCAGGGAAATCAAGAAAACATCTAACTTTAGCACCATTCCATTCATAAATAGCTTGATCATCATCGCCTGCTAAATACACTCTATTAGCTTTGTTAGCAACTTTCTCTACAAATAACCATTGTAAAGGAGTAAGATCTTGAGCTTCATCAACAATAAACACTTTATACTTTGGAGGACTTATTTCATTAACATATTTTTCAACCATGTCAGTAAAATCCATTTTATGATCTTTTTTAAACTTCACATAATTTCTAATTATATCTGTAAATTGTTGTAGTCGTACTTTCTTCATAGGCTCTGCTTTATATAAAGCAATTGGATCTACCATCATGTTTCTAGCTTTGTCATAAACTCTAAGTGACCAGTTATTAAATACTTTGTGATTAGCATCTTCTTCAGAAAAATTTGCATTAATAGTCCCCCACTGTGTATGAAACTGAAGCATATCTATTTTAGGATCTAATACAGGTAAATTACTAAAAGCTTTCTTACAAAAAGAATGTATTGTTCTAAAATTACCAAAGTCTTCTGATTTGTAAGTATTAAATTTTTTAAGGACTCTCTCTACAGCTTCATCAATAGCTTTATTAGTAAAAGATACATAAACCATCTCCCAAGGTTGCACACCAAGTCTTAAATGTTTTTCTACTATTTTTATTAATCTTGTTGTTTTACCAGTTCCAGGAGGGCCAAAGATTTTAAATGTTTTGGTCAGCGTCTGGGTCGAATCCTGGTAGTTCTCGTTTGAATTTAACATTTCTTTCCTTTATGTCTTCTTGCTCAGGTTTAGGCACTTTCCAAAGTCTAGCTTTATAACCATTATGACCTCTTACATACTCTGCACCATTGTCTATTAATAATTCTTTAACTTCATCACGTTTAAGATTGTTACCATCTTTCTTTAAAAACTTTTTAAAGACTTCTGCTCTAAAGAACACAGAGCCGTTTTCTGAATAAATATAATCTGATTGTGTTTGTGTAATATCATCTGCAACTTGGCTATCATCAAGGAAGTGTCTAAATAAGTATTGAAACTCATCTTTATCATCATCAGTAAAATCATAACCTTCTACGTCTGTTTGCATTGATTTAAGATAATTTAACCACATATTAAAAGCTTCTTTCTCCATTGTTTTCCAAACAATATCCCAATCAAACAATTCAGTTTTAAGTAACTGTTGTTGGCAAAGTTGTTGCCCTGTAAGTCTCACTGGTTTTTTATCTATTGTTAAAATGTATTTAGGTGGTTTTGTATTTATCTTTTGAAAAGAATCTACTGTAAAGCTGTAATTGTTTTTACCTATACCAAGCTTACGTTTCATGCATAACCCTTGGTTACAATACTTTCTAGCTATATCTGTTTGACATTTATAATTGTAGTTCTTATCTCCACTTAAACTTTTTATTACAGTGGCTTTTAATTCAGACGCTGGATATGCTTTATCACCCCAGCCTTTGTTAATATCACCAAGCTCATCTTCCCAAGCACCATCTTTACCATGTTTCTTAAGCATACAAACTCCAACATTAAATAATGCTTCATTACGATGTCCTTCTCCTACTGCATTCTTTACAAAGTTTTGTACACAAGGAGGATATTCTGCAAACAATTCGTCTTCGTCTTTGTATTCTTCTACTTTTATTTTATAAAATTCTTCGGGTTTAATAACGTAAGGCTTAACAGCTTTCTCTAAATCCTCTATCGGTATCGAGTGGCCGTTGTCATCTATTGCATGACGTGTTGTAAGCTTTGCATTATGGTAAGGCAAGTTTAACCAGTTACCAATCGTTCCTAATTTTACGTTAATCGTTCTTTGTTTTGGAAATATTTCACAATCAGCAAGACCTAATCTGCTGGCTAATTCAGTTAATTTATCAATCATATCTGTGGCAGGTATAACGCCATCGATATGTAAGAATATATGTAATCCACCCGACTTAGATCGATATGGAAATAAAGGTATTTTTAATTCTCTAATCTTTTTTATTATTATTAAGGGATTGAATCCTGCGTATTCATCAACATCGATACATCCCCACTTACAGTTATTGTCTTCCATAATAGGGACAATACCTAAACTTAATTCTCCGTTTAAATGTTTTTGGAATAGTTCTGAAGTGACCTCACCTTTTTTAGTTAAGGCCTTACCTTCAGCTTTACCATCGGACCTACGAGCCCCATTTAGCTCGTAGGTACCGTATGCTGATTTTAATCCGCCAAATAATTGACTAAAAAAATTCAGTGAACTCATTAGAACGGATTCTTAGTTCCAGTTTGCTCTTGTTGGTCTTCCGAAAGGTTAACCTTGGCATTTCCTTTTTTACACGTGTCAAAGAATGCTTGAGAAGCACCTAATAACGTATCGTTAGGAATATCTTTGTTATGATTGATTTCCCAACCATACCAAGACCCAAGATTATTCTTTTCTAACACCGTGCTCAAAGTATAAATTTGAGACCAAGTTGGTGGTTGAAAGAAACCTTTAGATCCCTTACGTCTCTGAGACAACATCATTGAGTTCCACTTCTTAGACTTTTTAGCCTGAGTCGCTTTCATCACAATAACTGCCGTTTCAGATGGCTGATCATTCTCATCTACCATCATCACATAGTGATAGTGAGTAGGCTCGATATAATTACCACTTGGTAATCTATCTTTACGATCATCTCCCCTTTTTGTTTTTGTCATAATATCCGAATCAGCTGGATATGAATTAACAGGTGCTAAAGAATCTTTAGTCCCCCTATCTGCCCATTCCACATATTCGAATTTGAAGAAACAAGGAACTACGTTAAATCCATCTGCTCCATTATAGAGTTTGTTTAAGACAGAATTAAGTACCATCCCTGGTCTTGCACTACTAATAAACTTTGCATCACCCTGTGTTACTTGTGGTGAGTTATTAGTAAGGATTTTTAAGAACGGTAACGATACATCTTTAGATGTAATGTTTTCCGCACCCGCACCCGCAAACTGTTCTAAGTTTGCAATCATAGGCGCTGCAGCTTCTTCTTTTTTAGTCACTGCTGTTTTGGCTGTTTTTCCGTTTGCCATGTGTTCTCCTTTACTTTTTAGTTGTTAGTTTTGTTCGATTAGCAACATACAATCCAAACATGTCAGAAGGTATGCTACGATTATTTTCCATTTGCTCTCTTACGAATCCTCGAAGAGTTTGCCAATGAATGTCTTGTTTTTGGTCTACGACAAGACCTTGCTTTTCTAACGTTGCTTTTAACTTAACAGCGTCAGAATCTTCGCCCTTACCAAACGATACTGATACATTGTTTTTGATCAGATCCCCATGATTATTATCACGTAACCAATTATAGGCTTCGTGTTTTTTATCTTCAGGAATTTTTGCGTAATAGTAAGGAGAAACTGTAACAGACGAACCATCTTCTAACTTAACAGAAGATACTCCAGCTTGTTGCATCAAAGTCGGTATGACTTCCTCAGATAAACGTCTAGCTTCTTCTTGCTCTTCTTTTAAAAGATCTTGAAGGTCTTCGACAATTTTATTCTGAGCTGATAGCTTATTACAAGCGTGAGAAATGTCTTTAACTTCATTCGTTTTTATATTTACAGTTGTTAGTTGTTCTAAGTCCATAAATGGCCTCCTATATTTACTTGACTTTATATCGTATTGAGATTATATGTCAACCATCATGTTGAACTTGTTTAACTATAAAACCACACCTTATCAACACCAAAAAACTTGTCTAGAAAATTCTTGGGATAAAACCACATACGCATTTTTTATGGAAATGGGTACAGGGAAAACTAAAGTTGCTATAGATAATATAGGTCTTTTAAGAAGTCATAGAGATATTACAGGGGTTCTTATCCTTGCACCTAAATCAGTTTATACCGTTTGGGCTTTTGATGAGATTAAAAAGCATATGTCTCCTGATATTGAATATGAGATATACTCTTGGAATATAGATAAACCTAAAAAATTAAAAAAATCTTTAGATGCTAAAGGTAAATTAAAAATATTCTGTATGAATATAGAAGCTTTATCTACATCAAGAGGATTTAAAGGTGCTACAGAATTTTTATACCATCATCCTAACAACATAACTATTATAGATGAATCAACTACAATTAAAAATCATAAGGCTATTAGAACTAAAAATGTTTTAAAACTTGCTTCTTATTCTAAATACAGACGTATTCTTACAGGATCTCCCGTAACTAAATCTCCTTTGGATTTATATACGCAATGTAATTTTTTAGATCAGAAACATTTAGGCTTTTCTAGTTTCTACACATTTAGAAACAGATATTGTGTAACCCACAAGTTAGATCTTGGTGGTGGTAAATACACAGAAATACCTAAATACTATGTACACATTAAAGAACTAGAAGAAAAATTGTCTAAATTTTCTTATCGTGTAACTAAAGATGAATGCCTTGATCTACCTAAAAAACTATACTCCAAAAGATATATTGATATGAACGAAGATCAGGAAAAATTCTATGAACAACTTAGAATTGCAGCTATTGCTATCATTGAAGATGAAACAGTATCTTATAATAACAAACTAACTGAAATCATTAGACTCCATCAAGTCTGTAATGGATTTGTTAAAACAAATGATGGAGAACTTAAACAATTTAAAAACCCTAAACTTCATGCTCTGTCTGATATTATAGAAGAAGCTGATGGCAAGATTATTATTTGGGCTACTTACATATACAATATCGAATCTATTATAAAATTTTTAGAAGAAAAATACGGCAAACAATCTGTTGTAGCAAACTATGGATCTGTAGATACTTTAAAAAGAGCGCAAGCTATGAAAAGATTTCAAGAAGATCCTACGTGCAGATTCTTTGTAGGTAATCCTTCTACAGGAGGATTTGGTCTTACTTTGACACAAGCTAAAAATGTTATTTATTTTTCTAATAGCTTTAACTTTGAGGTTCGAAAACAATCTGAAGACAGAGCACATCGATCAGGTTTACAACACCAAGTTCTCTATACAGATCTTATTTGTAAGGGAACAATAGACGAAAGAATCATTTCTTCCTTATCTAACAAAAATGAGCTTGCAATAAAGACTTTAGGCGATAAGTTTAAAGAATGGCTCAAATAAACGGCCATAGACCCCTTATTTTTTGCGATTAGAGGCCTAAGCCTCCTTAGATGCCATATAGTTGTATTTGGAGTATCTTTCCCACCATTTCGCTTGATAATGCTTTAATTCTTCGCCTTCTATATCAAATTGAAAGTATTGCATGTCTCTAGAACACATTCTGATAGAGGCTACGTCTATTGGGCCATATACTTTTTCATGAGCTATTGTGTAGGCTGCTAATTGCGTAAAGTAATCTTGAACAGAACTCCACTCTCTTCTCTTTGGTTTATTCGTTTGTTTCCAATCAAACAAAGTTACTTTGCCATTTGCAACACCAACTAAATCTGTAGCTCCTGCATATCTTTCTGGGTAAGCTAAACTTACTTCATTACCCCATACTTCTTCAATATCTGCACAGTTCTTTAAAATCGTATGAGCCATTTTTCTAGGTCGGTTACCTTGTTCAGATAAATTTAAATACCCTTGTCCTTCGATATATTTCTCTATGACAAGGTGCATTTCTGTTCCTACAGTAGATGCTTCGTTCTTAATACGATCTGCCTCTTTTTCTCCCTTTTGTTTCTTCCATCTTTCTAATGCTTCGATAGATGCTTGGTCCTTTGTCGCTCCTAAAATTGTAGTTACACTTGGTAGTTTTGTACCATCAACAGCATATAAACGTTTGCCTGTTACAGGGTCTTCTGCTCTAGAATATTTTTTATATTTGTATTTATTTATGGATTTAAAATCAGATAATGTGAATGAATTTTCTTCTTCGGTAAATTTCATACCGCACCTTACTACATATGGTTTGAAAGTACAGCTAAAAGTATGGCTCCTAAACCACCTATTATCCACTTCTCAAGTCTAGCAATTCTTGATTCCATTTTATCTATTCTTTCAAATGTCTGTTTCTGCATTATACGACATATCTTCTCGTGATACTCAATCTTTTGTAATGCAGACTTTTTAGCCATTGAGTACCTCATCTGCTTGTGCATAAGCATCTTCAACAAAACCACCTTCTTTTAATCCTCTAGTTGCTACGGCTTGGCCCAAAGTATCTTGTGGAAATAACGCTGCAAATTGTTGTGCTTGTTGTTGTCCTGTGGCCTGTGGTGCTTGTCCTGTAGCCATTGCTGTAGGCTCAGTTGTTGTGGGTTGTGGGGCCATTTGTTGAGGCTCTGTAGATTGAGGAACTTGTCCTTCGTACACTTGATCAAATTGTTGATCGCTAAGCGCTATTAAATTAGACCCTTGTAAGTATTCTTCTCCTACTCGTTGTGCTTCAGCAGATAAATTTTTAGCTGTTTCAAACTCAGGGTATATTCTATCTCTTGTAAATTTAGGCATACTACCGAAATCATAACTACTTCTTAAAGGTAAGTTAGGATCTAAACTTTCAATTTTTTGTCTTATTTCTTCAAAGTCAATTTTATTAGGATCAACTCTAAACTCATCACCTTCAGCTTCCATTAAACTATTTATAAATCTAACAAAAGTTGCAGATGCTCTTGGAGTATTTTGAGGACTTAATTGATAAACACCTTTTTGATCTGTCATAAATCTTTGATACTTATTCATTTCCATTAAATTCTCAGCAACATTTGGATTAGTAAGAACACTTCCTAACATTCTAGATCCTAAAATTAATTTAATGGTATTACCAAAACCAAAGGCAGCAGCTGTTGCTCCAGCGGCTAATCCACCTCCTTGACCTGCTCTTAATGTAATAGCTCTTTGTACGAAAGTAGAAGGATCTCTGTAATCAACGGTGTCTAAAGCTCGTTTAACCGTTATCACATCATCAATTCTTTGTAGTGCTTTTGCTCCTGTTTCCCCACCACCAAACATTTCTCTAATTTTATCTCTACCTTGTTTACTATCTATACCAATATTTTTTACAAATTTTTCAATATCTAATGCACCAAAGTCGTGATTTCGTATAATTCCATCATTAAGATTAGCTATATCAGATTGTGTAAATACTCTTGCATCTATTTCTGTGACATCTAAAACTTCATTTGTTTTTGTTTTAGCTCTAATTCTTTGTTCTGTTAAGTCGTCCATTTGAAAAGGTCTTTTTGTTACAAAACCTCTTTCAGCTGCTTTTGCGGCAGCGGCTTGTGTAGATATGGATCTAAAATCTCTTAATGGATTTGTTGTAGCATTGTTCCAAGAATCCCAGAAAAACTCTCTAACATATCTATCATACACTGCTTGAGATTCTTTACTTTTAGGTATTTGAACAGTTCTTTTTAACTTACCATTTTCATCCAACACTTTGTAAGAAGAATTAGTAACACCTAATATTTGTTTTAATTGTCTTATAGCATCTGGGCTATCACTAGCCATAACTCTTCTTATAACTTTATCAAAAACTTCATCAGGATAGATAGAAGATGTTCCTATCATTTCAATTCCTTTATCTGCAAAAAGTTTATTATCTGCTTGTCTTAGCTGACTAGCTACTTTGTTTTTTTGGAAAGGTCTTAATACTAATGAGTAATAGGTATTAGCTTCTTTTAAAGCAGTAAAAGCTGTGTTACCTGCTCTTACTTGTTTATCAAGAAAAGCTTCTGCAGCTTCAGGGCCTTCTTCTTTTAAAACTTGATCGTATTGATTTTTAAATACATTTTCTTTTAGGTTTGCTCTTCCTGTTACTGTTTGAAGACTATTTAAATCGTTCTCCATAGCATTTCTAACTACTAACAATTGATTTTTAACATTGTTGTATTTACTCCCTGTGTAAGCAGCAGTTTGCATTCTTGAAAGACCTTGCCAGTCACTTATTCTAATATAATTTTTATTCTGTGTAATATCATTTAAATACTTAACGTATTGAACCATTGGATCATCTACTTCTGTAAGTTCTCTGGCTCCTTTTTCTAAACCATCAAACAAATATTGATCTGCAGGATATTGTTCTTTTAATCCTTGGATTAATTTGTCTGTCTCTTGTTTTATAGATTGTGTTGGAATAAATGCAGGGTTGCCTATTTCATCATATACTTTTTTAACATGACTATACTCTTGATTAATAGTTTGTAATACTCTTTTCCATTCTGCTCTCATTTGGTTAATACCAGCATAATTCATTAAACTAACATTACTTGCAGGAGCCATATTTAAATTGTCTATTGTTTTCAAAAACTCTTCATTAGTTAATCTTAAATTAAGATCTTTATTTACTTTAGCTAAAGGTCCACTAACAAGAGGGTAAACACCGATTGTACTAAAGAATTTTTTAAAGAAATTTTGAAAAGAATTTTCTCCAGGTATTAACGAAGCTATACTTGGTTTCATTCCAGTTCTTTCATAAGCTTTTGCAATCTCTTTTGATTGTTCACTGTTTAAACCTAAAGTATTTTTTAATCCTTGTTTACCTGCATATTTTACAAGAGGTATTAAAGATGTTGCTCCACCAGCCCAAAGAAGATCATTGTATGCTTCTGTTAAACCGTTAAAAAATATTCTATCTGCAACAGGTAGTTTTCTAATATCATTATCTGTAAGGTTGGCTAAATCTTGAGAGGTTGCACCAACAAAATCAGAACCTAAATTAGCTATTTCATAGGCAGTTGAACCAGCGAAAGCACCTCCAGCACCTCCTAATGTACTTTTTGCAAAAGTAGATAAAGGTTGTGTTGCACCATAATTTCTTAACTTACTAAAAAAATCAATTGTGTTATCTACCATTCCTCCTAAATTACTTAAAGCTCTGATGGGTAATCCTACTGGTCCTTTAATATTAGGAAGTTTTTTTAATTTATCTCCTAAAACTGTAAATCTTTTTTTATATATTTCACCCATTGAATTAAAACGAGTGTCTACTCCGTAAACATCTTTGAACCCTGCTTTTTGAAATGAGTCTAATAATTTAGGCAAGTCTTTATAATAAGGAACAAAAGAACCTGCAGCTGATCCTGCTAAAACAAGATCTCCTCTAGTTATCCCTGTAGCGGATTTAAAAGGCTCTAATTTTTTTTCTTTATCTTTACCAACCGAAAGAGCACCAAGACTAATTAATCTTTCATAATCTTTTGCGCTATCATAACCTGTAAGCTCTCCAGTTTTGAAAGCTTGATCTAGTGCTTGAAGTTGTTCAGGAGCTAATTTTCTTGTATCAACTCTATTCTCATCAATAGCTTTTTGTAAAGTTTTGATGTCGGCCATTAACTACCTCCAGCTATTGGTATTGTGCTTAAAACTTGATTTCTGTTTTTTTTGTTACTAGCTTTTTGTGAAGTAAGAACTTTGTTAAATTGAGCTTCATACATTTCTTTTACTCCAGGAACAGTGTCAATATAATACTGCATACCATCTTCAGTTCCTCCAGCATTTCTATACTTCATAGCATCTGCTTGTGCTTTAGCTGTAAATTCTTCCTGCAACCTTTTATAGTTTTGGTAAACGTTTCTTTCTGATCCAAAGAATTTAAGAATTTCTGTTCGTTTAGCGGCATTCTCAATATCTTTTTGAGTTAATCTATCTTCTGATTTATTAGCATTGGCAACAATATATTTCATACGTTGTTCAATTAAAGCTAATCTTGAATATCTTTCTAGTTCAGCGTCTGTTGGACGACCAAAAATACCTGATTTATTTTTCTTATATAATTCTTTACCTCTCTCTTTAAGTGTCTCATCGCTTATAGATTTTCGATACTCTTCTATTAATTTTTTCTTAGTTTCATCATTATCAATATTATTTTTGTTTAATAAACTAATAATTTCAGTGTCAAAGCTACCACCTTGTTCTAAGCCATTTAATCCAAAGGCTTGAGAAACAGTACCCATTGCATCTTCTTTAGTTAAACTAAACGCAGCTTTAAGAGTACCGTCTTGAGGTAAAATAGTTAATACTTGAGAAATCATATCTTGACCTCTTTTTAATTCTTCTAAATTAGCTGAGTATAAATTTATTTTATCTGCATTTTGTGAAGTTTGGTTTCCAACAGCACCAGGGCCTGCAGGGACTACTTGATTATCTCTAGTTCTGTAATATTGTCTGCCATCTTTTCCTTCTAAACCTTTTGCATTATAGAATCCTCCAGGAAATCTAGGGTCTTGAATTTTGTATGTTTTATCTCCAGAAACAAATCCAGGAGATTTCTTTTTAGCCATCTCAGTTTTCATTTTAATAAAAGACTGAGCAAGTTTCATATCTTGATCTTGTTGAGCTAATTTAAGTGCAAGTAAACTATCTGCACCAACACCCATAGCTTGTCCTGCTATATCAGCAAAACCTGCTACACCTCTTGCAGTTGATTTTCCTGTTAAAAGTTTTGAAGCTACTTTCATAGAAATTAAATCATTTAAGTTTTGATTGTTAGTTCCTGTCATTTTTTCAATCTCACTTTTAAATTCTTTAAAACCACTACTCATGTTAGAAAAACCTTTAGCGTTTTTTAATGTGTTTTGTCTTCTTTTTACAGCATTTTCAATTTCTACATCAGTCATGCCAGCGTAAGCGCTTGCTTCATTCTCTGTTGTTACCACAGGATTATTAGAACCTGGAGGTGTTTGACCTACAGCTGTTTCTACTTCTCTACCTATTATACTTCTAAGTTCTTTTTCAGGCACGTTAGATTCAATAGCTATTTGTTTAATTTGTTGATCTGTTGCTTTTGCTGCATCTGTTACACCTAATTTCTCAGCAACATCGTTTATCGTAGATGATTGTTGTAATTTTTTATTAAGCGTTTCTTCTCCCTGTGTTTTAGGATCTTTAATACCTATTGGCATTGGAGGTTTTTCTACTTCTAATCTTCTTTTTATCATTGGAGATTTTTTTCTTTCTTCTTCTGTAAGATCTTTTCTTTCTCCAAATTTAGGTTTAGACATGATTAATCTTTCTTGTATGTCTCCGTAATATTGTTCGTTAGTCATACCTTCAGGAACTTCTACAGCTCCTGCTGGAGTTTGAAGAGAGGCTCCAGTTAATGCACCTCCAATACTTGATATAGCTGTTTTGCCAGGGTTTCTTGCAATGGCTTTTTGTAGTCCTGTTGCTTTAGGTAATAAATATTCTCCCGTTTCTCTTAAAGCTGCAATACCAGATCCTTTTGCAGTTGCTGGAAGAAAAGCTGCTGCAGGTAATGCGTATGATAAACCTTCTATCATTTTACCTGTGTCGCCTTCTTGGTATCCTTGTCCAGCTATATTTGCTCCAACGCCAAGACCATAACCTTCTAATCCAGTAAGAGCAGTTCTTACAGCGGGTCTTGCCATTTGTCTTCCTATAAAATTAAATGTTGGAGCTGCTGCAGCTCTTAGTCCTGCACCAATAGCGGCTCCTGCAAAGTAACCAGGAATCTTACCACCATGTTTTGCTTTATAAGCCTCCATAGCCTTCTTTTGAAATAGAGGTCTTTTTAAAGTTTTATCCATGTACTACCTCGCGTATTGTAAGGCGGTTGCTGCACCTGGTTGTCGATTTAACATTGAGTATGTTGCATAAGCACCAAGTCCTGCACCTGCTGCTTGAGCAAGTGGGTTTCCTGCTGCTCCACCTGGAGCGGTGTTCGTTGTAATTGCAGATTGTGTTGTAGGCCCAGCTGCATAAATATTTTTTAAGAACTCTGCTCTTTGGTAAGGCTCGTATGATCTTTGTAACTCTGTTGATCTTGCAGCATCTAATGCTTGTTGACCAAGTTGTCTTTGTAATCCACCTGCAGCCATCAATTGATTAATATCAGCTTGCGCCATACCTTGTTGTTGTCTGCCTAATGCACCTAGTTGTCCTGCACCTTGTAATCCAATTTGTTGTTGTTGCGATGCTAACCTTGCTGCTTGATCAAATCCTCTAGCCATAGATTGTCCAACATTAGCTTGTCTTGCTCTTTCTATTTCTGCTTGAGCAACTCCTTGTCTACCACCACCAAATGCTCCTGACATTACAGCTTGTGCTCCTAATTGATTTTGAGCCATACCAGCTTGTCTATTTATTTCATCAGTTACATAAGACTGATACGGATTTAAAAATTGATTTATATTGGGTCCTTGCAATGAAGTTAATGCAGCACCTATTCCTGATTGAGTAGTAGGCATACCTGCCCCTGTAACCCCTGAAGCAGTAAGTCCTTGTTGTTCAAGTGCACCTAATGGAGCAACTTGTACTGTGGGTATGTTAACAGGAGTTTGTGCAAGAGAACTTGCAATGTCCATTAACCCTAATTTTCTTTCTTCAATACCTGGAGCTTCTCTTACGTATTGAGTTGTTGTTGCTGGAACAGCAGCTTGTTGTGGTGCTGATGAACCGCCTCCTCCGAATATTCCACTTACTACACTTCCCATATTATTTTAAATCCTTTTGATATAATAATCTTTTAACTTTCCATCCCCATGGCTCCAAAAAGTTTTTCCAACCAGGTCTCGCTAGAACCGCTATTCTTTTGCAATCGTTTTGAATTGCTAACTGTTCTATCGTTTCCGCAGCCTCTTTTTGCCATAGTTCTCTTTTTTCTCCCTTTAATAATAACACTTCGACTTGTTTAAAGTTAGGTAGTGTAGATACTGTTGTTACAAATACACCAAAAACTTTATACTTGTCTCCGTCATCAGAACCAACTATGAGGAATAATTGATATTCACCACGTTTAATTCTTTTCTTCATCTCAGATACTGACATTGGATTACCATCATATTGTAACCCTTCTTTGACCATAAATTCTGCCAGTGGCCAGTATTCTTCAATTCTCTTAGGTTCTATAAATAAAACCCCTACTTCTTTTTTAATTGTTTTTGCTGCTAGCATCAATTAAATCGTAAATTCTTTTAAATCTTTTTTGTTGCTCATAAAAGAACTCAGCTCCTACTTTTCTTTGTTCTTCTTTATTATTTATATTTGCACCAGCCACTATACCTGCTCCTCTAACTGCTGCCGCTCTTGAAACAAATTCACCATCAGCTAATTGTGCTAACATTGTGTCTTCATTCTCATCACCCATACCTGCTCCGTCTTTTACAAAACCTCCAGCACGAGTGTAGTTATTCATATCATTCTCATCGTGAGAAAACTTAGAAGGAAGCGCTTGTCCCCCTTCGTTAAATTTCGCTATGTTTACAATTCCACCAGAATTAAATTCTACTGATTTAAATCCTTGTGTAGGTTCATCACCTAAAATTTCTTCTACCGTTTTATAAGTTGCTGGGTCTTCTAATGCTGTATCAACTCCTGTTGTGTAATTTCTTGTCATAAAACCAGTTGGTGTTCCTGGTGCTCCTGATTTAGCAAATTTTGTGTAAGCTTTGTTTGGTGTAGGTAATAAATAAGATTGTGGTCCTTCATCTTCTCCACCCATGCCACCAAGTAATGTTACTGCAGCCGTTCCTAAACCAAGTTTTCCTGCCTTAGATTTAGGCATTAAGTTTGAAAAAAAGTTTCCGCTTGGTGCAGCATTCCCTACTTGACCTGCAAGTTCAGGTGAACCTTCCATACCAGTTGGAATTTGTTGTGCAGCAGATCCTTTACCAAATAAAGCACCTATACCTCTCATAGCTGAAGTATTTCCAAATTGTGTAGCAAAACTACCTGGTCCTAAAGTATTTCCCATTGATCCAAAAGCTTTAAATGGACCAATACCAGACATGCCTGCTAATTGACTCCCTGTAGCAAATAATGCAGCATCTCTCAACGCTCTATTAGTTGATTTACCTCTAAGTTTTTGAACGCCAAATGTGGCTAATGCTATTGTAAATGGATCCATAATAATACTCAATCGTATCCTGTAATATTACCATTTTACTTGGTCTTTATCAACTCATCAGCAAAACACCCTCTATATTGGTGTTCGCCAGCATGAGTAATTCTATCTGTGACTAAAGCATAGCACTTACCACCTATGTCTTTCCATCTTTTACAAAAAGCAAAATCCTCACCCATATAAGTCTTATTAACTGGATCAAACCATGTATCAAAAAGATTATAATAATAAGGCCTGTTTATCATATCACCATTGATAATAGTTTTCTGAATTATTTCTTTTTCAGGGTACGCTTTAATCATTTTTTCTATTGTTTCTCTTTTAATTAACATACATCCTGTTGGAGAGTGTGTTACTTCAATAATTCCATCTTTAACTTGTATATTATCTTCATGAGCTACTTTCATAGGGTATCTATACAAACCTTTAAATCTTAAATCTTTTGCGTTTTTAATGTCTCCAGACTGTATTCTTTGCCATGCTTTATCCCAATTCATATCTTTTAATGGATAAGGAACAGATATTACTCCTCTGTCAGCAGCAATCATTTTAAATATAGACTGTGCTTGAAACTCAATATCAGAGTCAATAAACAATAAATGAGTATTTTCACTTTCCATAAAACTAGAAACACATAAATTTCTCCCCTGTGTAACTAATGAAGATTTCATGATTTGAAAAGAAACTAAAATATTGTTTCTCATGCATTGTTTTTGAAAATCTAAACAAGCTTGAAAGTAATGAATAGACACCTCACTATGACACGGAGTTGCCACAAAAATAGAAAATTTTTTAGGTTCTTTATTACCTGTAGGTGTTTCTTCTTTTGGTTTATCAAACCAAATAGGTTTACTTGGATCTTGCATTATTTAACATACCTATCAATTAATTTAATTTTTTCTTCTGCTTCTACGATTTTTTGTAAAAGCTTGTCTATTTCATCTAAATGTTGTGGATGTTCCCCAATCCCTACCGAATTAGTAAGGTATACATTTAATGTAGCTAATGATTCAGCTATTTGTGCTTCGTATCTTTTTTTAAGTGCTTCTAGCATCTAACGCTCCTTGTAAAAAACCAGTCCAATGACCCGCTATTGTTTTCCAATTATAAAAATGATTAAAGAAATTTTGTTGAAATTTCAAGTGTGTGTGACAGCCTTTATTATTTAATTGATTAGGTATGCTTTCTATAACGGCTGCAAATTGTTTAGCTAAATTTTTAAAGTTTGTATCCATAGGTATGTATATTGGAAACTCAGAACATGTTTCATATAATGCTCCGTTGTCCGTTGTAGCCATAAATAAACCACAGGCTAAAGCTTCAATAGCAGATATACAAGATGTTTCTTCCCAGACATTAGGGTAAACAAAAGCATCATAGGTATGTAAATTTTTTAATATATATTCATTTGGTTTGTATCCAATATAGTTTACATTAGCTAATGTTTTAGCTTGATCGTAAAGAGGTTCATAAAGATGATCGTTTTGTTTTTTAAAATCATCTCCATATACTTGAGTGCTGCTATATACATCGAGTTCTATATTCGGGTTTTTAACTAGTTGCATTGCTCCTAGCAATATAGATAAACCTCTCCAAGGAGTAGGATGGTATATCAATTTAATTTTTTCTCTTCTTGGTTCAGGGTCTCTTTTTTTTATATCTACTATACCATTTTTAATTACCGTACATTTTTCATGAGGGAGATTAAAAGTCTTTCTCCATTGTTCATAGTTCCAATGGCTATTAAAAACATAATAATCATATTGTTTTATTTGTTCAGGGTCTTTAAAAAATTCCTGAAAGTGCGGTTGGTCGGTGGCCATTTTTTGCCAAAGTATATTTATTTTATCTTTAGACAAAGGCACCTTACCTGGTACTGATGTGCAGATTTGAAACTTGTCTAGTAAGTCTTTAGATACATGTTGCTCTAAAAAATTATGTTGTAATTCTGTTCCGCCTAAAGGTTTCATATTTAATTAACTATATACATTATTTTAAATAAAAATAAAACCACTAACAAATATTATCTTTATAGTAATAGCTAAACCAACCCGTTACTATTGCTTTGCTTTGTTTATTATTTATTATTCCTTTGTGAGTGTGTGTCCAATCAGCAGGCCAAATTACTGTTAGACCTTTTTTACATGGTAAAGATAATTTTTGATAATAAAAATCCGTTCCAGCATTATCAACATCATTTAAATATGTCATGAATACTAAGCACCTTTTTAAATTAATAAAAGTAGTCCCATCTCTTTCATAGTGCCATTTTTTAAAACCGCCTCCTGGAGGATACTGTTGTATGACATAGTCCTCACAAATACCAAAAAGATTTAAGTTATTTATTGTTTCATATTTTTTACTATATTTTCTTAAACACTCGTGTAAAGAATCTACATAATTTTTCCAAGGATAATCATATCTTTTAAAATTAATTGGTAGATCTAACGACTCTTTAGATTCTTTTTTTACAATATTATCCATAGTAACTTTTCCTTCAAACATTAAATGTTTATTATCCTCTTTATATTTTAAAATATCATCACAGATTTTTGGATCTATATACCAAGCATCCATGTGTGTGGTAATATCTAATTCTGGTTTAAACTGTTTGATCATTAAACTCACCTTTTTTTATATTTGCTGCCACTGAAATTCTATCTCCATCAGATTTAAAAGGATTAACGGAATGAAAAAGCCAATTTGGAAAAATATAAAAGTCTCCCTCTTTCGGTTCATATGATCTAAAAACTAAATTATTATCTAAACTTTCGCCATAACAAAACTGTAAGGATCCTGGTCCATTAGTTCTATCAATAGATGAAGAGTTTTTATAATAATCTTCTGCTTCTTTTTTTAATTGATCAGGTGTTTTAATAATCAACACTGAAGAAAAATCACACCCAAAATGAACATGATGAGGATTAAAATCACCTTTTTTCATAAAATTTACCCAAGCCGATGTTACTTTTAAATTAGCAATTCTAGTGGAATAATAATTTTCACAGTTTTTACGGTAACACTCAATATATTTATAAAGTATATTCTGGTAACTTTTTTCATCTACACGAAATTCTGTTCTAAAATGACCTACTAAATTATTCTTAAAACATTCAGAGGAATCTTTAAATAAATGTATTACTTTTTCTAGATCATTTTTTTCTACAGTCATCTTAGAAAGTAGAGGACCAAAGGAATGATTTTCGATAATCATTTTATAAATCCATTTAAAGTTAGACGGCAGTTATTAATACTATCTCCATGATGACCATATGCTGTGTGTCTATATCTTGAATCAAAAAACAACAACCGATTTTGAATAAATTTAAAATCGTTTATTACTTCGTCTTTTAAATTAAAAAATTTTGTTCCACTATTTAAATTAGTTTCACTTAAATAAATTAATAATGAGTATTTATAAGTATCAGTATGTATAAAATCTTCTACCATATCATTAGCGTATCTAGCGTGAACATATAATCTTACATTTTTATCTCTTACATCTAAATTTGCTAAACTTAAATATTTCATAATAAAATATTTGAACAATGGATTTACATCACCTAATTCTTCGCTTCTAAGACCAGGCCATGTATTTCTATGATTTTTATCAATATGATCGGGATGATCTTCTACTTTGTATAATTTAGTTTTTTTTGCTTCTGTGTAAATTACTTTAGGCAGTTCGAAAAAACTATCTATTTGTTTACTTATCATTAACTTTTTGTTTTACTGAATATAGGTAAATCTGGAACTTCAACAATTACATCTGTAGCTAAATCTTCTTTAGAATGGTTTTTAAGAAAAGCTTCTTCACTCTCGTACTTTTCTCCAGTTTTTTTACTTCTATAAATAGTTTTTGTTTCGCATTTAATTTTTTGATAAACTGTCATACGATTTATCTATACTATTCTAGCGCCCCTGTCCACGATATTTCTTAGGATGTTTTTTTCCTGGTCCACATTTCTTTCTTATTCTTCCAGGTCTTTTTCTAGGTGTTCTTTTATGGTAATTGCTAACTCCAAAGAGTGCTTTCTTTTTAGCCATTTTCTTGAGATCTATCTATTTGTGCGTAGCTTACAACACCTGTAATTTGATTAGCTGTACCTGCTTGCATTGATAAAACATCACTTGCTTCCATAGCTAAAGTTTCTTCTACCATGTTAGCTTGAGTCTTATTTAATTCCTTGTATCCTATTTTTACAGCTGAACCTCCAGACTTTGTTAATACAACATGAGTATCAACATTGCTTGCAGAATCATGGACTGCTTGTAGGTTTTTTACAAGTATAGTTGCATTTGAAGGACATGTTAAAACTGTAGTCAGATTAGTTGTAGTCAAATCGAATGTATCGCTTTTATATTGTATTGTCATGAGAAAAAATAAGTAAATGCATCTTGTTTGTTTTTTATATCATTCTCGTATGAGAAGTTCAACTGAGACTGAAGAGTTCTAAAGGCTTGAAGTATTTGTCTTTGATCTTCTTCCGAATATACAGGTTTAGGTTCAGGTATTTGTATTGTAATTTTTGCCATTATCTTCTTCCGTCAGGTCGAACATCGAATCTAAAAGTTCCGTATCTCCAACTTTCATTAAGGTTTTCATTTTCTATTTGTACCGCAGCTAATCTTGCTCTAGCTCTTGTATCTACTTTAGATGTACTAGAAGTAATTGTAAAAGGACCTAGTGGGCTTGAAGCGGCTGAGGTACCTTGTGGAAATTGATTTAAGAATATTGTTATTTTTGCGTTGCCACTTATACGTTTAAAGTCTGGTAAAAATCTTTTGATACTCATTAAAAACTCACCGTCTCCTGGGACACCTGCATTTCCATTTAAATCAAACTCTCCTGATTTAATAAATGATGGTATAGCTGTTGTCGTTCCATCACCATTTGCTTGATTTACTCCAACTTCATGTCCATAGTAAATAGAAGCACCATTTGAAATCCCACTAACAACTGGAAAAGTTGGTGCGTCAGAAGCATTGTAATCTGTAGCATAAGGCTGTTCATAGACTGTAGATCCCACCCAAGTCGTTCTATCTAAGGTTCCTGTTGTCCAAACACCTTCATCAAAATTATAAGTCACTACTCTATCTACAACAGAAGAGCTCGCAGAAGGGTAAAACCAATTAATTTCTGAGTATAGTTCATTAATACCTCCAAAAACTAATTGTCCTGAATTATAGTTTATACCAGGATTGTTACCGTCAGTTGTAAATACAAAATCTTCTACTAAACATGGAAGTGATTTAACAGTACCATCATAAATGTAAAATCCTCCAGTTTTACCCATCCAAAAAACAGCACCGTTTGCAAATGTTCCTGCGTGTTGACCTAATAAACCATTATTAGATCCAACTTTCCTAATTGAGAATGTGAAAGGTGGTCCAACAAATTGCATTTCATACGCAGCGGTATCAGTTAAAACTAAAATATAATCCTTACCTTTAAAAGCTCCGACTATTCTTGTACCATCATCTAGTCTAAAAGTTCCTGCGGTGTTCGTTGATGTGGGTTCATAATCAGATAAACTTTCTTGATCAGAAAATCTTATAAACATTTTATCTTGTGTTGATGATGAACCAATAGTTGTTTCTGTGCCAAGATGAAATAAATGTCTGTCTCTATCAGAAACTAATGTCATTACTGATTTAGTAGGCATACCACTTCCTATAGTAGCTCTTGTTTGTAATGCACCAGAAGCAGCTGGATTCCAAGTAAAAGTTTTTCCGTTGTGTATTGTAGCTATTAGTATATTTCCGTAATTATCTAAGGACCAGTTTGCTGGTTCGATAGTAACTGTGCTTGAAGAAGAAGCATCGCCCCAACCTACAAAATTTGTAATATCGGTTACAGTTGAACCATTAGCATGTTCAGCTGCAGTTGTGCCGTTGATACCTCGAGTAATTCCACTAATCGTATTCGTGCCAGTGGTATTAGTCGTATAGCTCATGTCTTCAGAACCTATTCTTAATTTACCGTTTGTTAAAGGTAAACTTGCTGTGCTTGTAAGAGTAACTGATGTTGCGCCAACAAGCATTACTCCACCATTATTTATTGTTGTTGTTGAAGCTGCAACTGGTCTCCCGCCAAAATTAAAGGTGCCCCAACCGTACCCATAAGTTTGATTTAATGGTCCGACAGGTTCATAAGGATTAACGTCTAAGGTACCGTCAGCTGTTACTCCAGATTTAGATTCAGCTGAAGGCATCGTTATTGTAAAGGTTGTAGTTGTCGGAACCGTTTGTACCTCAAAAAGTTTATCGTCAAAATCTGCAGCTGTGTAATCAGTGTTTGCCCCTGTGAAAGATCCTGCATTCGCAAAAGTTGTTATTTCACCAACCTCTAAATTGTGAGAGGCACTTGTAGTGATAGTTACTGTTGCTGATCCGTTGGTCG